>Ga0209633_10000024_pt1 | contig 180139 bp, 177 predicted proteins | sample Cruoilmetagenom1_FD_187290 | JGI IMG/M metagenome (GOLD analysis project Ga0209633, IMG submission 187290) | Oil polluted marine microbial communities from Coal Oil Point, Santa Barbara, California, USA - Sample 1 (SPAdes) (version 2) | ecosystem: Environmental > Aquatic > Marine > Oil seeps ... | reverse complement strand
GTCTGTTGATTGAGATTGTGTAAAACTGAAATTTATATCAAAAAAAAGGAGAATGAAAATTGAAAAAGCGTATAACAGTAGTTTTCGTAGTTTTTTCTGTCTTTTTAGCACATCCTTTGTCGTTGCTAATTGCAGCAATCAAATTGGGAATGTTAATACTTTTTGGGCCTGCGAGGATATGAAAGTAGTGAATACTTTTATTTATGCCGCTGCAGGCAAAACACTCACGATTGTTGATGTAACGATCACAAATAATCCATATCTCGTTACAAATTTCACTATCCCAGGTAATAGTTGGCCAAACAGTGCAAATGCAAGGGCAGTCGAGGTTTTAGGAGAAACAGCCTATATTCTCGACAACAAAGGAAGTCTTCATTCTATTGACGTAACTTATCCCCAAACACCAACTGTGAATAGTACAATAATGATTGGCGATAATACTTATGATTCTGGGCAAGACTTGTTCTTGAAGGACGGCAAGTTGTATGCAGTTTGCGTTGATAGTGGTCTTCACATTATTGATCTTGCAACATTTAGTGAGGTTGCTGATTTTTTTCAGCCCAACTCATACAGTGTTGTGGTTGTTGGAGACTATGCTTATATCGGAACAACTGGGATTAGGATTGTTAATCTTTCAACGACAAATCCTGTTGACGAAGGTTTTTTAAATGGTGTGGGTCTTGTTTTTGACATAGTTCCTCATGGCTCACATCTTTTTATAGCCAATTCTGATCTTGGTATCGTTGATATCAGCACTCCAACATCACCGAGTCTTGTGCACACCTATCCAACTACAAACTTGATTACACTTGACGTTGAGGTTTCATCAAATGGTTTGTTTGCATACATTTCAAGTAGTACTTCTAGTACCTACCAAATTGAGGCTCTTGATATTTCCACTCCCACGAGTCCAATTCCACTTTGTGATCACAACATTAATTGGAACGATGATATTCAGGTTCTTGGAAGCGGTTTAGTGTTGATGAATTCAGGATCTGATTTTAGGGTAATTGAGTTTACGCTTCCTCCCGTTCTTACTGTTAATTTTGATAGTGGGATGGGTGAAAGTGTTTTGGCTGAACTTCTCAATGGAGATGATATCTTTAACTGTACTAATGGGAGTTGTGCAGCTGTCATTGAGACTGGTGATTCCATAGATCTTACCGCATATCCAAAGGTTGGGTATGCTTTGGATTATTGGACTAATGGTGTAACAACATCAACCGATAATCCTATGTTGGGTCAGTATTTCAATGATATGACATGGGCGGCAGTTTTTGAAGAATCACCAATGCTCAGTGTAACAGTTGGGGAACATGGTAAGAAAATTGAGGGTCGGTTGGTTAGTAACAATCAGCTTGTTATTAATTGTGGTGATGGTGGAACAGATTGCTCTGAAGTTGTCGAGACTGGGACAAAGATTAGTCTAACAGCGGTATCAAATCCAGGGTGTTCTCTGATTCAATGGGATAATGGAATATTGCAACAAGCAGGAACTCATATTGGAAATGGGTATTCTTTGATTGAGGAGATTGGAAATGAACACAAGAATGTTACGGCAACTTTTCGACAAGGATTTAGAGATGCAGTCGGCAATTTTCGGCGAAATATTCTAGAAGATGATGGACAATGTGTTGTGTATGTTAGGGAAGAAACTGATATACCATATCCTGCATTTCATGGACAAGCCAAAGACTGTCATATATTAGCAGCGGCAGCTGGTTTTCGTACGGGAAGTGTTCCCGAACCCTCCGCTATTGTAGTTTTCCCTAATATGTCTGCAGACGGTCATGTTGGAATTTCAATTGAAGTGGATGGTGATTATCTTGTTGTTAGGGATTCAAATTATTCTGATGATGAGATAATAAACACAAGGATGATAAAAATCTATGGTGTGGGTGCAAACACAGCTCATTATATCTATAGAGATTAATTTCTAATTTCTAATTCAAGAAACAAAAAACGGCAGTGTCTATAAAATAGATACTGCCGTTTTTACATTTCCCTAATGCTAATTAGTAACCACCAAAAGAATCATATGTTTCATTATCAATACAATCTTCCTTGTGCTCTTCAGGAAATCCTTCGACTGCCCTACAAGGTGGAGTATCTTGACTTATGTGTGTAATTTTCCAAATCCCATCTTTTTTAATTGCAAACCATCTTGGAGCAGATATTTCTCCTATATTTCCAATTGCATAATTCTCGCCAAGTTCATGAATATAGAAGTTTTTCACCTCATAAAAAGGAGACCTTTTTTCTATGGGATTTTTTCCATAGTCCAACAAAGCAAAGCGTAGAAGCTCTGATTTTTGTTTAATTTCCTTGGTTAGTTCAGTGCATGTAATATTAAATTTATTTATTTCGTTTTTTGAATTAGAACTACTATTAAATGTTCTCCAAGAAAGAATGCATTTTAAGTCGTTTTTTTCGAATGCACTTATTTTCCCTGGAATCTGTAATGTTTCATATAAGTCATGTGAGTTGATTGGATTTTGCAGGAATCCATTTGTCAACATAAAGAAGGAGATTTCTCCCATTGTATTTTTTGCAATGCTTCGTTCAGGATAGATTACGGAGGCCTTTTGTGCTTCGAGAGTGGCAAAGGGAGTACCATTTTTATCTTTCCAAGAAAAAGAAACACTTCCTTTTTCGATTTCAGTTTTTGTTCCATCAGGAAGATCAAAGATGGATTTTTTCATTTCATTAACAATTGATTCAGGATTCATTTTAATCGACATGTTTTCTAAAATTTCTCGTTTTTGTTTTTCAATGTCTATTTGTGTTTTAAGATTTTTTAATTCTCCTGCTAATCTTTCATTTTCACTGTTATTTTCTGCAAATTTATTTTCCTCGGTTTCTATCTGTTGAATAATTTGGTTTTTTTCTTTTTCACATCCTTTCTTCAATCCTGAAACATAAAAACATCCCCCAGTAATAATCAAAACTAAAACTACAACTAATGAAGCAATTAATGTCCGTGAAGAAGCAATATGAGATTTTTCAACCTCACTCTTCACAACTTCTTCTATCTTTTCATCTTTCATATTTTGATTTAAGTTAATTTTATTTTCAAAAACCAAACAAATATAAAATTGCAGGTTATATTTTTTTGAAGTGATTTTATTGTAACACGAAGATAAGTTTTACGGAACTAAAAGGTGGGAATTTATATCTAAGATGATAATTGAAGCTTTTGTTTTGAAGTGGTATGATTAAAGTGTTTTAAGATGAAAAGGTTTGTTACGTAGCATGCTATGTAACAAAGTGAGAATGTTCTGAAATTTATAAATAATTTAATAAAAGCTAAATAAAAACAAACTTCCTAGATAGAGCATAGAACGAATTATTGGTATGGGGAGTTGATATTTGTATGAATATATGTCAAAAAAATTATAAATGCGACTGATAAAGAAGTAAGAAAATATTTTTTAGAAGATAAAAATTATATTAACTTCGATTTACCATATTATTTTTGTTTTGATACAATTTTGAAAAAATCATCAAATTTGTTGTTAAATAAATCAATATCTGATATTTGCAAAAAAAATGACAAAGGCAAAGTGATTTGGCCAAAAAAACTTGAAAATGTTAACTATACCTTTTTAAGTAATAAGGACGGTCATTTCGCTTGGAGACAACTTGAATTAATTCATCCATTATTGTATGTAGATTTAGTTAATACCATAACAGATACTACCAATTGGGATCCGATTATGCATAGGTTCGAAAAATTTAATGAAGGAGTTGTTGAATGCGTAAGCATGCCACGGCTGTCAATTGATAATGTTTCACATAAATCAAAACAAGTAACTAATTGGTGGGAGAGTATTGAACAAAGATCCTTGAAAATGTCTTTGGAATATAACTATATATATTCTACAGACATTACTAACTGTTATGGTTCTATATATACACATTCGATCGAATGGGCGTTAACTGACGGAGGTAAAAAAGAAGTTAAAAAAAATATAGAAAATGAAGAAAAAACTCTAGGGTATAAAGTAGATGAAAAGATTAGAAATATGACCAATGGTCAAACTAATGGGATTCCTCAAGGAAGCGTTTTAATGGATTTTATTGCTGAAATTGTATTGGGTTATGCAGATGATGAATTATCATCATTAATAAATGACCAAAAAAAGATTAATAAAAAAGATTTTTGTATACTTAGGTATAGAGATGATTATCGAATTTTTGTTAATAATTCGATAATTGGTCATGAAATAATGAAATGTCTAAACAAGGTGTTGTTTGACTTGGGGCTGAAGATGAATTCTTGTAAAACATCTGGGAGTGACGATGTTATAACGGCAAGTATTAAGGAAGAAAAAATGGAAAGAATAATAAATGCACCTACGTCACAGGATTCTCAAAAAGAAATTTTGAGAATCTATCAACTTTCAAAAAAGTTTCCAAATTCTGGATTGATTGTCAAAGAATTAAACATGTTTTATGACGAAATTGAAAAAAAGAAAACTCTTGAAAACACGGATATTGAATTACTGGTTGCAATATTAATTAATATCTCAATAAATAGCCCAAGAGTCTTTTATTGGGTCTCCGCAATAGTCAGCGTTCTTTTGAAAGATATTAGTAAGCAAAAAAGAGGGAAAATAATTAAATTAATACACAAAAAATATGATAATATTCCAAATACCAGCTATCTTGATATTTGGCTTCAGAGAATAGCCTTGCCATATGGAGTCGATATTAAATACAATGACAAACTAACTAAATTAGCATTTCAAGACATACATAAAGAATAGTGAATTGTGGGAATCGTCATGGTTAAATAATAATATTGTTAACGATTTGGATTCTGTAATAATATCTGAATTGAAAAAAGAGATTCAAGAAAAAAAGATTTCACCTGTAATTTTAAGAAAGGAAATTGAATTATTTAAATTAAATTATATTAGTTAATTTTGAATTTACAATTTAAACAATAAACAAAGAATGTCTCTTAGAGTAAATATAAAACAAATGAAAATAAAAGTATTTATATCAACAATCTTTGTATTATTGATGACGACTCTTTTTTTTTGGAGTCATTTGTTTTCAGCAAAGGGGAGATTTGAAACGAGCCTCTTTAGAAGATTGCAAAAATAAAACGGAAAGATTGATTGGTGATACCGAAAAGGAGCTTGACAAGTTAAGGAAAGAAAAGTTTGAATTAAGTAAACAAATCGAATTAAAAACAAGTGTCTATCAAAGAGAGTTGGAATTTAAGGATGAATTAATAGATAAACTTAAAGCTCCCGAAGAGGAAGAGAGGAAGACGGAAAAGCTTAGCAATTGGAAAGTTTACGGAGATAAATCGCTTGGAATTGAATTTAGATATCCCAATAAGTGGATTGAGAGTGATGGAAAATTGATTGATGGCGTGAAGCAATTTAAAGCTTTACCACTTACAGATAGGGGCATTCAAGTGGATATTTTACGAGATAGTGAAGGTGGTGATTTGGAAAAGATATCGCAGGATATATTAGGAAAGAATGGAGGTTCTGAGTGTGGGCATGAAATGGAAAGTGGTACCTCTGGTGAAATGTTTATGACGACTTGTGGAGGAGGGTCTGAAAAGTATAATTACATCTTCCAGAATAAGAAAAGTGTTATTATAAGAATGAAATATGGTGATGATTTTGAAGATTATTGGAGTGAGGATGTTAAGGTAGAAAGATTAAGAAAAATAATTTCAACCATTAGAGTCTTCTAGATGTTTTGAAAACAATTTGAAATGTAAAACCGCGTAATATAGATCGCGGTTTTTTCATTGTTTACGCTCCCAAAACATGCTATAATGTCTTTGAATTGATATACAAATAAAACTAAAAATAAAAATAATGTCTCAGTACACACACTGGCATGCACACACTGTTGAGAATGTGCTAAAGAATATTGGAACAACAAAAAAAGGATTAGATTCCAAAGCTGTTCACAAAAAACTTGAACGGGATGGAAAAAATATTCTTCCACATAAAAAACCTCTTTCGAAAATGAGGTTATTTCTGTCGCAGTTCAACAGTCCTTTGATGTATATCTTGCTAACCACTGTGGTGGTTTCTTTTTTGCTGGGACATATTTCTGATTCAATATTTATACTGATTGTTATTTTGGCCAACACAATCGTTGGTTTCTATCAGGAGAATAAAGTGAACAACTCTTTGGAGGCTTTGAAGAAGATGGTGAAAATCAGAGTCAAAGTGCTCAGAGACGGAAACAAGGTTGAACTTGATTCGGAAAATTTGGTGCAAGGTGATGTGATCATGCTTAGCGCTGGTGACAAAATCCCTGCTGATTGTCGAATTATCGAGAGCAAGAATTTGAAAGTAAATGAATCTGCATTGACTGGTGAATGGCTGTCAGTTCAAAAGAATAATAAAGAAGTTTTGATGGATTCAACTATAGGGGATCGTATCAATATGGTTTTTATGGGAACTTCAGTTGAGACGGGAGGAGCAACAGCAGTTGTTGTTGCGACTGGACTCAATAGTGAATTTGGCAGAATCGTTTTTCTGGTTTCAGAAACAGAAGAACCAAAAACCCCATTGCAAAAAACTATCGCTAAGCTTTCAAGGATGATCGGTATCTTCATCCTGGCATTAGGAGCAATTATTATTATGGAAGGTGTTTGGAGAGGGAGGGGTATGGTTGAAATGTTTATCTCCGCTTTAGCCCTTGTTGTTTCGGCTATTCCAGAAGGGTTGTTGCCAGCTATCACAGTCATTCTAGTTTTAGCAATGCGTCGAATCTTGAAGGACAAAGGTGTCGTGAAAAAACTTTCTGCAGCTGAAGGATTGGGAAGCGTGACTGTTGTTTGTACTGATAAAACAGGAACTTTAACCGAGGGGAACATGCAAGTGAGCCGAGTTTTAACAAGTGCAACAGAGCTTTTGAGTAAAGGAAATTCTTTTGGAAGTGAACTTGATCCAGATGGTGCACATTCGGATGTTTTAGCAATTAAAATTTCTGCACTAACTAATGATGCATACATTGAAAACCCAAAAGATGAGTTACATGATTGGATTATTAGAGGATATTTTACGGATAAGGCACTTTTGAAATCTGGTTTGCAAGCTGGAATAGATGTTCATGAATTGAACAAGAAGTGGAAATTGATTGATAAAGAAAGTTTCAGTTCAAATCTGAGATTTGCAGCTGCTTTGAGAGAAGTTGAAGGAAAGAAAAAGCTTTTTGTTGTTGGTGCACCAGAGGAGTTGATTTCCAGAGCAAAGCAGGTTGATTTCAATGGAAAAAAGATAGGACTTGAAAGTTCACAGGCTAAGAAGATGTTGAAAAAACTTGAAGGATTCACGAGAAAAGGTTTGAGGGTTGTTGCCTGTGGATATCGTGATGATAAGCTTGATAACTATGAAAAGTTAACAGAATTAGTTGAGGGCATAACATTAGTAGGCTTTATCGCAATTAAAGATCCTGTTAGAAAAGATGTGAAGGATGCAATAGAAGAGATTCAAGGTGCTGGAATAAGACCGATTATTATAACGGGCGATCATAAACTTACAGCTAAGGCAGTTGCTGATGAAGTTGGTCTTAAGGTTAGAGATGACCACATTTTGGAAGGAAAAGATGTTGAAAAGCTTAGTGTTGCTGAATTAGCAGAGAAAGTTAAGCGATCTGCTATTTTTGCAAGAGCACTGCCTGAGCATAAACTGAAAATTGTTGAAGCATTGCATACAAACGGTGAGGTTGTCGCTATGTTTGGTGATGGTGTTAATGATGCTCCAGCACTAAAAGCTTCTGATATTTCGGTTGCAGTTGGTAGTGGGACTGATGTGGCGAAGGAAGTTGCAGATGTTATTTTGCTGGATGATAATTTCAAAACAATTGTTAAAGCAATTGAGCAAGGAAGAGTTGCTTTTTCGAATATCAGGAAAGTTTTAGTCTATCTTGTTGCTGATGATTTCACAGAGATTCTTTTGTTTTTGGGGGCTATGGCACTTGGATTACCTCTGCCTTTAGTTGCTGCACAAATTTTGTGGATCAACCTAGCTGAGGATACATTGCCCAATATGGCATTAACCGGTGAACAAGAAATTGAAGGTGTGATGCAAGAGTCACCAAGAAATCCTAATGAACCACTCTTATCAACGCATATAAAAGAATGGATGTTTACAGTTTTCGCTATTAATGGAGCTCTTACCTTTGCTTTTTTCTATTATTTGTTCAATGTCACAGAGGATATTGATAGAATTCGAACCTTGGTATTCGCACTTATGATTTTTGATTCTTTGACCTTCGCCTATTCAGTGAGGTCATTCAAAAAGACAATTTTCAGAAGAGATATTTTTTCCAATGTATTTTTGAACTGGTCAGTGTTGGTTGGATTTTTGTTGTTAGTAGCAGCTTTATATGTTCCTGTTTTGCAAAAACTCTTAGGTACTGTTTCTATTTCACCCAAAGATTGGGGGTTGATAGTAGTGCTTACATTTTTGGAAACAATTGTTATTGAAGCTAGTAAAATCTATTTCTTGGCTAAACATAAAGTAAAGCCATACAAGTAGATCTATTGTTATAAGGGATTTAAAATAGTAGAATTAGATTAATAAATAGGTAAGGTTGGTTAATAAAGAGGCCTTGAATTAATATAAAAAAATGGGAAGAAAGTCGAAAAAGGAAAAAGAAGCTGTTTTGGACGGTGGAGCAAAAAAGAATATTATTGCTGTTGTTTTGATAATGCTTAGTTTGATTTTTCTTCTGAGTTTAGTGAATATGGCTGGTGTAGCTGGAGAATATATCGACAAGGGTTTGGCTTTTTCTTTTGGTGGAGGTAGATATTTTTTGCCATTAGTAATGTTTGTATTGGGTGCACTTTATTTTCGAAAGATGAAGCCTATTCGTTATACACTAGCGACTCTTGGGGCAGTTTTGTTCTATTGTATGCTCTTGGGTTTGGTGCATATTTTTAATGATGTGGACAAGATGCTGGAACTTGCTAAGGCTGGTGAAGCTGGTGGATATCTAGGACTTGCAATCGCGTATCCTCTTGCAAGATTTTTAGGAAAAATTGCAGCGGTGATAGTTTTGTCTGGTTTTTCAATAATAGGTTTGATTTTGCTATTCAATGCATCCGTGTTTACTTTGGCTGAAAAAATTAGATGGAATATACCTGTACTTGGTAAGAAAAATGAAAGTGCGGAGGACGGAGAAATGGTTATTGGTCAGGAAATTGAAGACATAGACAAATCCAAAAAGAATAAAAATAAACTTGATGATAATATAAAATCTTTGGAGTTTGTTGAGGGTCCAAAGGAAGTTTATGAAGATAATGTGGTTTTTAGTAATTCCGGTAAGGGGAAAACAACAGTAAAACAAAACGCATATAGTGGGATTGATTGGAGACCACCATCTTTCAATTTGGTTGAGAAGAATGAAAAAAGGGCTCCGGATTCGAACCACAAAGAAGTGATTAATATAATCCAGCAAACATTGCATAATTTTGGAATTGAAGTTAGTCCAGATGAATATTCGGTTGGTCCAACTGTTACGCAGTATACATTCAAGCCTGCAGTGGGTGTGAAGTTAAGTAGAATCCTTTCATTGCAAGACGACTTGGCATTGGCGCTAGCTGCTAGTGCAATTAGAATTGAAGCCCCTATTCCAGGAAGATCTCTTGTTGGTATTGAGGTTCCAAACAAGAAAAAATCTTTTGTGAAAATGAGGACCATGCTTGAAAGTAAAATTTTTGAGAACAGAGTTTCGAATATAAGCATTATTTGGGGAGAAAATGTAAGCGGAAAACCAGTTCTAGCTAATATTGAAAAAATGCCCCACCTGATGATTGCTGGTTCAACTGGAACTGGAAAAAGTGTTTGTGTTAATGTTCTCTTGGCTACTTTGCTTTTTGAAAATTCTCCTGAGGATTTGAGAATGATTTTGGTTGATCCTAAAAGAGTCGAATTATCTTTGTATGGTGGAATTCCTCATTTGTTGACACCTGTTATTGTTGATTCTCAAAAAGTTGTTAACGCACTCAAATGGGCAATTAGCGAAATGGAGAGACGTTTTGGACTTTTGCAAGAAGTTGGTTCAAGAGATATTCATTCATTCAACAAGAAAGTTGCCGAAGGAGAAAAACGTCAGATTATTGATAAGGAAACAGGTGAAGTAAGAGAAGAATATCTAGAAAAACTACCATTTATTTTAATCGTGATTGATGAATTGGCGGATTTGATGGCTACACATGGAAAAGAAGTCGAGGGACTTATTGTGCGTTTGGCCCAGAAAGCTCGTGCAATTGGAGTCCACTTAGTTGTTTCAACTCAAAGGCCTTCAGTTGAAGTTATTACGGGTCTTATCAAAGCCAACATAACAACTAGGATTGCATTCAAGGTTGCTACTCAAATTGATTCTAGGACGATTTTGGATCAAGGTGGTGCAGAAAAGCTCTTGGGTAACGGCGATATGCTGTATTCAAGTGCTGATTCAATTCAACCAGTTAGAATTCAAGGTGTTTTTATCTCTGAAAATGAAGTTAAAAGAGTTGTGAGTGCTGTTAAGAAACAGGCTGACAAGATTAAATATGATGAAGGAGAGGATCTTTCTCAATCACTCGAAGAACAACTTTCTAGTGCCACAGGTGTTTTTGCTGGAGATGGTACAGGAGGTGAAGCAGATGATGAATTATATGAAAAGGCTAAAGAAATTGTGGTGCAGGCTCGTAAGGCATCAGCTTCAATGTTGCAAAGAAAATTGAGAATTGGATTTTCTAGAGCAGGGAGAATAATTGATCTTTTGGAAGAAAATGGAATTGTTGGCCCAGCTGATGGTTCAAGAGCAAGAGAAGTTTTGATTGACGGATCTACTGTAGGTGATGGTGCAGCAGAATATGGTGACCCAGACAAAGATCAGTCAAAAAGAGACAAGTGGTCTATATAGTTATGAATAGACAGGCTAGAAAGGGGCGATAAGTTGATAAATTTAAAAAAATGATGTTAGGTGGTTTGCAGAAGTTGACTTTGATTGATTATCCATCCAAGGTTGCTGCGACAGTTTTTACGGTAGGTTGTAATTTTCGTTGTCCTTTTTGTCATAATCCAGAATTGGTTTTGTCTTCTAAAAAATTTGAGAGAGGGTTTTTATCCGAAGAAGATTTTTTTCAGTTTCTAGAAAAAAGGAAGGGTAAGTTGGATGGTGTTTGTGTGACAGGAGGAGAACCAACTGTTCAAAAAGATATCTTGAGTTTTTTAAAAAAAATTAAAGATCTGGGCTTTTTTGTTAAATTAGATTCTAATGGAATTAATCCAGAAGTTTTAAAGGAAACTTTTGATAAAAAGCTTGTTGATTTTGTTGCTATGGATATAAAGAGTTCTTTGGAAAATTATCATAAGGCTTGCGGAGTAAACTTCGACTTGGATAAGATAAAAGCGAGTGTTGAATTGATTCGTTCCTCTGATGTAGCATATGAATTTAGAACTACAGTTGTTCCTGGCATTCACGTGAAAAAGGACTTTGAATCAATGGGTGTTTGGCTTGATGGAATTGACTATTTTGCATTGCAAGAATATAGAGATGAAGGAAAAATATTAAATGAAAAATTTTTAGAAAAACAAGAAAAGATAAAATTAGATCTTCAAGAAATTAAGGAATGTTTGCAAAATCACTTTAAAAACATTGTTATTAGATAATTCTTTTAAGATATAAATATGTCAAAAACAATTGAAATTCAAAGAAGAATAGACAGATATCGGGGGAACAAAATGCTTCTTAGTAAAATTAGAAGTGGAGCTTATCAGTTGAAAACTGGTGAAGCTGGATATAAAGATAGAAGACAATGTTTGTACGCAGATCAGTTTGATAACGAGATAGATGAATTTGTCGATGAGATTGATAAAGAGGAGAAATTGAGACTCACTCAAAGTGAAAAGCGAAGAAATGCAAAAGAATTAAAAAATCAGATTCATGAAGGTAAAAGCAAGTTAGTGCTTAGATTTCATGATAAAGATTCCAATGTAAAATGAGAATTTATATAAAGGTTTTTCCAAAAAGTGGGAGAAATGAAGTTGTTGAAATAGCAAAAAATCAATTTACAGTTAGAACAACTGTGGTTCCAGAAAAAGGTAAAGCTAATAAAGAAGTTATTAAAATGTTAGCTAAATATTTTGGTACTGCCAAAAGTAATATTGAAATTGTGGGAGGCAAAACAGTTAGGGAAAAAATTGTGGATATTAATATTTAACAAGAATTTATGAGTGAAATTTTCAAATTCAAAAGAAGAGTTGAAGAACATTATGATGGTGAAAAAATGAAAATTGAAAAAATGGGGGCGAGGTCTTTTAAGATTACTACTGGTAATTCAGGGGAATTTGACTTCAGAAACAGAATAAAAGCTGAACGATTTGATAGGGAATTTATAGATCAACTCAATAAGTTTCTATCAAGCGAGGAACAATTAGATCAGAATGATAGGGAAGTATATCAAAGCTTGAGTATCTTGAGAAAGAAGCTAGAAGAAGATACAGATCATTTTGAGTTCAAGGTTTCATTTCGAATGGTTCATTAATTATTTTTTAGATTTGTGTCAAAGAAGATTTGTTGTTTTAAGTTCTTTTCTGTTTCGCAAATTTCTATTTTAGTTTCGCTTGGTTTATTAACTGGCGTTATGATAAGATCCCTTGTAGTTATTGATTTGAAATGGTTCTTTATTATTTCTGCTTTGATTTTTGCGAATAGTATGGTTTTTAAAAGCAAGTACATGAGGTGTTTGCTTTTTTTGGCTGTTGGTTTTATCTTTGGTTTTTTGAGAGTTAATTTCGATTTGTCTAAAATGGATGCATTTGAAAAAGAGTTTAATTTTTCTGGTACGATTGTTGTTGATGGTCCTGTTGAGAGTACGGAAGATTATCAAAAAATAAAAGGGATCTTTTTCCACAAAGATAAAAAGATGGGAGTAATTGTTTTTGCGCCAACAAAACCAACAATAAAATACAACAATAAATTAGAAGTTTCTTGTTTGATGCAGAGACCAGAAAATCGGCATGAAAAATTTAATTATAGTAGATTTTTGGCTAGTCAAAAGATTTATTATATCTGTAAGAGCGTTAAATTTAAAGGTATTTATTTAAAAAAAGAACTAACTTTTAAAGATAGGCTTTTTGCTCTCAGAGCTCTGTTCGAAAAACGGATAGAGATTCTTTTTCCTAAGACTGAAGGTGCATATTTAGCTGGATTGTTATTGGGAGGTGATAATCGTTTGTCGCGAAAGGTCTCTGAGGATTTTCGTGTTACTGGTACAACACACACAGTTGCTGTTTCTGGCTATAATATAACGATAATTTCTAGCGTTCTTATGTGGATTGCCGTCGGATTAGGACTCTGGAGAAGACAGGCTTTTTATTTAGCTTTATTAGGAATTGTGTTGTTTGTGCTTTTGATAGGTGCTCCGTCATCAGCAACAAGAGCTGCAGTTATGGGAATCTTGATTCTTTTGGCAATGCAAAAAGGTCGATTAGCAGATTCCGTGGAGGTAGCAATTTTTGCAGCAGTCGGTATGGTTTTGTTTTCTCCCTTAATATTGATATATGATGTTGGATTTCAGTTATCCTTTTTGGCAACATTAGGAATTATCCTTGTTTATGCTCCTTTGTCTATATTGTTTGGAATAGAACATGATTTTTTGGAATTAAAATCAATTGTTCTTGTTACTATTTCAGCACAATTGGGTGTTTTGGGTTTATTGGTCTATGTCTTTGAATCTTTCTCATTGATTTCTGTTTTGGCTAATTTGTTTATTCTACCTTTGATCCCGATTATTATGTTGGCTGGTTTTATCTCGATTGCCTTTTGGTTTATACCAGTTTTTTCACAACTCGCAATAACTTTTACGTGGTTTCTTCTTCATTTTGAAATTTTCGCCATTAGTTATTTAGCTAAAATTCCTTTTGCTAGTATTGATTTTGGTGATCTAGGTATTTTGTGGTTGCTGGGGTATTATATATTTTTTGTTGGTTTTGTGTTTAAATTAAAACAAATTGAGATTAAGAAATAAAAGATGCGTAACAAAGAAAGAGAGAAATTTTTGATATTGTTAGTGGGAATTTTATTCCTGATTTTTTTGATTACAGAATCGGTTAATTGGAAAAATTCAAAGGAAGAACCCTTAAAGGTTTCATATTTGGATGTGGGTCAAGGTGATGCTACTTTGATTAGTTATCTTGGCAGATATCAAATATTGATTGATGGAGGTCCAAGTGGTAGTAAGCTTCTTACACAATTAGAAAAAGAAATGCCAATTTTGGATAAGAATATAGAGATTGTGATTTTAACACACCCAGACCTGGACCATTTAGCTGGTCTTATTGATGTGTTGAGAAATTATAAAGTTGAGATTTTTTTAGAAAATGGTCAAGTCGCAGACACGAATATATTTAGAGAATTAGAAAGTGTTTTGCAACAAAAACAAATAAAAAGAAAAGTTGCATTAGAAGGTTCAGAATTTTCAATTGGAGAAGAACTTTCTTTTAAAGTTTTTAATCCTGATAAAGTGGAGACAAGGGATGTTAATAGAAATGAAAACTCAATTGTTTTGAGAATGGAGTTTGGTGAAAATTCTTTTCTGTTTACTGGTGATGCTACGAATAAAACTGAAATTGATATGATTGATGACAGAGAAAATGTCGATGCTGACTGGCTCAAGCTTGGGCATCATGGGTCAAAACATTCTTCCTCATTAAACTTTTTGAAAGAAGTTTCTCCCCAAGTAGCGATAGCTTCGGCTGGAAAGAATAATAGATATAAACATCCCAACAAAGAAGTTGTGGATGCTTTAAACGAACTTGATATTGAACTTTTGAGAACCGATTTGTTGGGAACGATAAATATTGTTTGTGTTTCTCCAACCGAAGAGTGTTTATTCAGAAGAGAATGATGCCAAATTTTTGTTCCTATGTAGTTTCATTAGTATTGAATTTAGGACAACACTAATAGAAGAAAGTGACATCGCCATTGCTGCAATTGCTGGGCTTAGTAAGAAACCTGTAAAAGGATAGAGTACACCTGCAGCTATAGGGATGCTAATTGAGTTATAGAAGAATACCCAAAACAAGTTTTGCTTTATTTTTTTCATTGTATATTTTGAAGTCTCAATTGCTTCAATTACATCCATAAGTCTGTTTTTAATCAAGATGATATCCCCAGTTTCAATTGCGATATCCGTTCTACTTCCAAATGCAATACTGATATCTGCTTGTGTTAGTGCGGGTGCATCGTTTATATCATCTCCTACCATAGTTACAACACAACCTTCCTTTTGCAATTCTTTTATTTTACCAGGATTATCTTTTGGCAAAACTTCTGATAAAACTTCTTCAATTCCTAGTTTATTTGCGATTGTTTGAGCGACTCGGTTATTGTCTCCTGTTATCATTATAGTTCGATAACCCAATTCCTTTAGTCGAGTAATTGCTATTTCAGAATCAGGTTTTATATTATCGATGAGACCAATCATTCTAATGATTTTGTTTTTCAATACTACAAAAAGAGGGGTTTTCCTTCTTGTGAAAATTTTTCTAATAAAGAAGGTTCCTTTTGTCCTATCTTAATGTCATTGTCTTCTAAGAGTCTTTTCTTTTCTAGCAAAACAAGATTGTTGTTTAGTTTATGTTTAGCGTATAAACCTTTTCCTTCTACTTCAATAAAACCAGACAATGGAAATGACTTTATCCCTTGTGGTTTTAGATGTCTATAAACAGCTTTTGAAAGTGGATGATGGGAGTTCATTGTTATTGAAGAGGCTATTTTCAAAAGAGTTACTTTGTTTGTTCCAAGAGTTTCAATCTCAACTACCTTAGGTCTTCCATCAGTCAGTGTCCCGGTTTTATCAAAAACCACAGTGTTAATCTTTTGAGCAAACTCAAGAGCCTTAGTGTCTTTTATTAGAGTAGCTATGCCTGTTTCCATCATGACAGCAGTCGGCGTTGCAAGTCCCAGTGAGCAAGGGCATGCAATGATAAGTACCGAGACAAAGATTGTTAGGGCAAAGGAAAACTCGGCGCTAGCTAGAAGCCAAATTAGAAATGTTAAAAGTGATAAAATCATGATGGTCGGGACGAAGTAAAAAGAGATTTTATCAACCAAGAGTTGAATTGGCACTTTTGTCATAATGGCTTCTTCCATGATTTTGACTATTTGAGCCAGCACTGTTTTGTCACCAGTGTTGATAGTGATGAATTTAATAATACCTATTTTATTAATTGTTCCTCCAACAATTTTATTATCAAATGTTTTTGTAACAGGGATGTTTTCTCCTGTTATGGCACTTTCGTCCACAGTGGTTTTTTCTTCAATAATTCTTCCGTCAACTGGAATTTTTTCTCCTGGTTTCACAAGAAGAATATCTCCTTTTGAAACTTTTGAAATTGAAACTTCCTTGGCAACGCCAGGTTATATTATAGTTGCTGTTCGAGGTTGTAGTTCTATTAGTTTTTTTAGAGACTCGCTAGTTTTTCGTTTGGTTTTTTCTTCTAAATATTTCCCCAGTGAGATAAAGACGAGGATAATCCCTGTACTTTTGAAGTAAATATGTTTATCTAATGTATCTCCAACTTCGTTCCAAAGAAGAAGTAACATCATAATAGAATAAAAGTATGCTGTTATTGTTCCAATTGAAATAAGACTATCCATATAGGGACTTCTTTTGAGTAGTTGTTTAAACCCAGGAACATAGATATCTTTATTGAAGAATATTATTAGAGTTATAAATAAAAGTTGCATAAAGAGACTGATTTCCATTGTCGAGTTAAGTGATGGAAAATTGAAAATATCTCCCATTGTTATGTATGTCAAAGGAGTACCAAGAATAAAAGAAAGGGGGAAAAGAATTTCTTATTTTTGTGAGCCTTTCTTCGTCTTGAATGGAGTGGTCTTCTCTTTTTATGACACCGTAACTAGTATTTTTTATTATTTGGGTAATTTCTTGTTCAGTGATATTTTCTTCGTCAAAAGAAATCTGTGTTTGATCTGTTGCTAGATTTATCCCAACACTTGAGATATGCTTATTTTTCCCCAGGTTAGTTGTGATATTCGTAACACAACTAGCACAAGAAATTCCTTTTATCTGAAATTTAATTACCTTCATCTATTTTCGTTAATTTTTTTGTAAACTAAATATAGCATAAGCTACTTTTCTTGATAAAAAAGAGGAAGGTGTTATGATGAAAATATATAAACCTCCTGATATATTCTATTGGGGTTTTTAATTAAAAAATAAGAAACGTATGGCTGTAAAAAAACATCTTTCAAAAGAAAGAACGCTTGTTATGGTGAAACCAGATGGTGTTCAAAGAGGTCTTGTTGGTGAAATAATCAAAAGACATGAAGCTCTTGGATTTAAACTTGTTGCAATGAAAACTGTCGTAGCAAAGGAAGATCATATTGAAGCGCATTATACTCTTGATCCAGAGTGGAGAAGAGTTACAGGTGAAAAAACAATTGCTGGATATAAAAGTAAGGGACAAACTCCTCCATCAGAAGATCCTTTCGAGATTACTGATAATATATTGAAATGTTTAAAGACATATATGAGTAGTGGACCTATTGTTGCAATGGTTTGGCAAGGAGCTCATGTTGTAAAGATGGTTAGAAAAATTGTTGGTGGAACTGAGCCACTTACATCTGATGTTGGAACAATTCGTGGAGATTATGTTATGGATTCATATGAAATGTCAGACAAAGACAATCGATCAATTCGAAATCTTGTCCATGCTTCAGGGTCAGTTGAAGAGTCAAACTTGGAGATTCCTCATTGGTTTGATGAGAGTGAATTAATTGATTATAAGTTGGTTAGTGAACAAATTCTTTATGACGTCAATCTTGATGGAATTATGGAGTAGTTTAGAAATCAGATATAAAAAAACAGCATATTGATATGCTGTTTTTTTATATCTGAGTAGAGCTTTTAGTTAGCTCTTTCTGAATATTCTCCAGTTTGTGTGTTAACTTTGATTTTGTCTCCAGTTTTGATGAATAATGGAACATTCACATTGACACCAGTTTCAATTTTTACTTGCTTGGAGCCTCCATCTGACGTATTTCCTTTGATTGCAGGTGGTGCTTCAACAACTTCGAACGCCATTTTAATTGGCAATTCAATGTTAATAGCTTTGTCATTGAAATAGAGTACGTCAATTTCAGTTCCTTCTTTCAGATATTTTGAATTTTCAGCGATAACTCCATCACTTAATTCAAATTGTTCGTATGTCTCATTATTCATGAAATGATGGCTCTTACCTTCCATGTAAAGATATTGAGATTTTCCTGTGCTCATTTCAGCTGGTTCAACTTTGTCAGCGCCTTGAAAGGTTTTATTTATAGTTGCTCCAGTGGTTAAGTTTCTCAATTTTGTACGTAGAACGGCACCAGCACGTCCTATCTTGGAATGTTGAGCGAAAAGTACTACAAAAGGTTCTTTTTCTAATACTATTTTCTTTCCAACCTTTATTCCTGTAAGTGTTAACATATTTTCTTATTTAAAAGAAACGAGGCCAAAGGTCTCGTTTCAATCTGTGATTTATTTTGCTACAAAAGGAAGTAGTGCGATAATTCTTGCTCTTTTGATTGATGTTGAAAGAGCTCTTTGGTGTTTAGCACAAGTACCTGTTCTCCTTGTAGGAATAATTTTTCCAACTGTGTTTATAAATTTTCGTAGAAGAATAACATCTTTGTAATCAATTTGATTGATGTTATTAGCACAAAAATAACAACTCTTGTTTTCTGCTTTCTTAACATGTCTGTTCATCATAGGTCTAAGTAATTTAATTTAGAATGGTATATCCTCTACTCTAATTTCATCCTGTTCATTTACGTCAATAGTAGGTATTTGTTTAGGAGAGGGGATGGATATATTATTTTTCGCAGGTGCACCCTGTGTGACTGGCGCAGCCGGTGCAGATGGTTTTGGTTGTCCAGGGTTATAGTTTCTTGAAGAATTTCCACCACCTTTTTGTCCTAGCATGATTACATTTTCTGCGACAATTTCAGTCATATATCTTTTTTGTCCAGTTTGAGCATCATCCCAGGATCTTGTTGCTATTCTACCCTCAATGTAAACTTTTAGTCCCTTATTCATGTATTGAGAGCAAATTTCAGCAAGTTTTCCCCAGGCAACAATTGAATGAAATTGTGAATCCTCTTGGTATTCTCCAGTCGACTGATTTTTCCAACGTCTGTTTGTAGCAACTCTAAAAGATGTTACATTCTGTCCATTTGGAGTGGTACGCATTTCTGGATCATTTACAATGTTGCCAATCATCATAGCTTTGTTGAGGTCCATAGGGTTTTTGAGTTTAGTTTTTAGATATTAAGGATTTCGTCTAATTTTTTGTCCAAGTCTTCTAATGATGACTTGTCGTCAACTTCTTTTGATTCTTTAGAAGCCTTTGTTTTTTTGTCTCTTGTTTCCTCCTCTTCAGGTTTCTTTGTTTTCTTTTTTTCTTCTTTTACTTCTTCTTTCTTTACTTTTTCCTTTTTCACGGGTTTACTTTCTGATTTTGCAATCATTTTTTCAATCTCTTCTGGCTTTACGGTTGTTTGTTCTCTGCTTTCCATTGAAAGAATTTCTTTGTTTAGTTCAGGAAGTTCGTCTGCTTTTACAATGATGTATCTAACAACGTCTTGTAAAAGATTTAGTTCTCTTTTGAGTTCTAAAATAGCAGGCTTATTTTCTAAATTAAATCTTAGAACTGTGAAAAAACCATATTTCTCATGTTTGATTTCATAAGATAGTTTTCTCTTCTTGTAGACAAGTTCATCATTAATTGATCCATTATGTTCTTTAATTAAAGATATAACACTCTCTTTAATTTGATCAACGTTTTCTGTGCGTGATTGTAGCACTAGAAAATTAATCTCGTATTCCATTTGGATAATACTTAATAATTAATTATACCATATTTAAATACAAATAAAACCCACTCATTGGTGGAATTTGACGTTTCTGTTCCCTCATAAAAGAAAGGCGGAAATGTCTAGGGCTTTATTTATTAAATACAAGATGACATGTTTTTAGTTAAAAGTCAATGTAATGCTAGTGTTTTTAGTTATAGAATTTTTATTTTTATTTTGTATTGTCTAGAAATGTTGAAAAAAAGGGTTTAGTGTAGTTATAAAAATGTCAGTTCCTATTGACAAAAATTTATGAATATGATATTAATTAGGGTTCTGCTTTTTTGCGGATGTTGTTCGTTACAATTTAGAAAATTACTAAAGTTTTTAGGTGAAAAATATATGTATTTTAACTGATTTTCAACTCTATGACGCATAGTTTTCAAACAATGTGTTAAGAATCTGTTGCCAAACAACAATATATCAGAAAGAAAAAGGAGAGAGAATTATGAAAGATGACAATGAAAAAGCATTGGTCCCTCAACAAGTTTTGGCTTTGACCAAGATAAATGCTATTGAAGTTAGTGCGACCGTCGAAAGACTTTATAGCGGAATGGACACAGCAGCAGATGCAATTATTGCAACTGCAAGTTCCAATGAACTTTCTCGTGCCACGGACGCTCTTTTGGGTGTTCAAACACAAGTTTCAGCAATGAAACCTACACGTGGGAGAATAGGAAAGTGGCTTAGTAGTATCACTAAAGATGTCGTTGCTTTCACAGATCATCGCATTAAGCACTTGCAAGGTGTGAAGGTCTTATTGGAAGAACGTCAGGCAGAATACAAGCTTCGTCGTGATGCGCTTAGGACCGGATATGAAACAGTCTGCGGGCATCGAGATGAAATGTTGGTTATTGTCGATGATATGGAAAATATGGCAAGTCAACTTGTTAGTGAAATTGAAATCCTACGATATTATCAGAGTAATTTTGATAAAGATGAGGATACGAGTTCTCAAGTCACTGCTGATGTAATTGGTGCGATAACAGTTCGTCAGAGCGTATTGGCTGATTTACAAGGTGCAAAAGTGGTTATGGAAGGTCTCATTGTTGATGCAGAACTTTCTGTTCGTGATCGTGAAGCGCTTTATCTCAAATTTGGTTCGCTGATTCCTATTGTTGACACTCTCAATAAAAGGCAGCTTGCTAATTTGATTAGTCGTGGCCCGAGTCGTAAGGCAACGGAAACGATTAAGAAAGCGACAAAAGATTTACGCGAACTGACTATTGCAGTTAGTGGGGAAACAAGAAAAAATGCCATTGCAGCTGCGGAAGCTGCAAATTCACCGATTTTGGATGAAGTAACTCTTGAAAAGGTAACAGAAAACATTGTTGAAACGTGTAACGAAATTCGTGCGATTATCAGTGAATCTGTTGCTACAAGGGATAATGTTACTAAAAAAGCGCAGGATTCTTCACAGAAAATCAAGAACAGGCTAATTGCTTTCAGAGAAGGCAAATAATGTTTCAGAAACCCGTAAAAAGGAGATGGCAAAAAATGAAAAAATTGTTAAGAATGATGGTTATTTCTTTGCTGGTATTGATAATGGTCGATAGCACTTTTGCAAAGCCGATTGTTTTCACGGGGAAACCTGAGTCTATTCCCACATTTATTTGTGTGATGGGCGTTGGAGTCTTCAAGATTATAAACAGTCGAGTTGATTTTGAAAAAGAGGTTATCAAGAGATCAGAGGCCTTGGGTATTAAGATTGAAGTGCCAAGAAATCTGAAACTTTTTATCCCAGCAACAAAAAAATCAGCTTCTCAATTTCTTGATGGTATTACAGCTAAAAAGATTGAAGAGGGGCTGGTCATCTCGTCGTTACATCGAAAGAAGGAAGGTCTTTTGCGTGTTTTTCTCGGTCCACGACTTGTGGATACATATGGGGAAGATATTCTAGGGGCCAAGATTTATTTTCAGGGCTCAACTAATATAACAACCACTCGTGGTGGAAGGATTAATCCAGCAGTTGAAATGACAGTTGGTCAGCAAAAAATCCGGATGTTCATTTTTAAAGAACACTATGAACTAAGAGTTTTAGACATCGTTTTGTCTAAGGAGGATGCAGCCAATAGTGAATTGAAAGTCCCGGTGACTACTGAAGACATTGTGATGAAGATATCGCAATATCGTGTTTTTGAAACAAATCTTGTTAATTATTCGGCAAGAATCTACGATGGTGCTGATGTTGTGACTGGCTATGAAAAGATCAGTGATAAATTTTTCAAGTTTCATATGTTGGTTTCTGATAAACGTCAAGGTAAAGCAGGATTTGTGTCAATTGACTTAACTCCTGATACATTAATGATTCCGAAGGAATTTGAAATGCAGTTTGCAGAAATGGACTTCTCTCCAAAGGAACTTGTAGAAATTTCAGATTTGCCTGCTAATATTCCTCGGATAATTATTAACAATAGCCTAACTCTCGCGTCCTTTGTGGAAGAGAAAAAGGTAAATGATAGAATTAAGAAGGAATTGTTGGAAGCAAAATTAGATCGAACCTATAGGGATGCAGTTAGGGATGCAGTTATTATTGCCTTCTTGGCAACAATTTTATTGTTTGCAATTAGGGTGATCGTGATAACGGTTAATAGAGCAAAAAGACGCACTCAATTGAAAAAAAGTATTGAACTGATGGATTTTGAGGCAAGATGCAGACTTTGTGGGATTAATATGCAACTTTGGAATGTGGTTAAAAAAGCGAATGAGTTTGCAAAATCTCCTAAGCTTAACAGATCCTCGAAAGATGCATATGGACCGACAATTCTGCAGGCAGAAAATATCATTGTTGATGTTTGGAATCAGAATGAATATCTTGTGGAACTTGATAATTCTCTAACTGAAGTATCAATTTTTATTACCAAGCAAACTCATGAAATGAGAGATGCTCTGGTTGAAGAAGAATATGATATGGCAATGTTGTTTAAGGGAAGAATCGAAGAAGCTGAGGATAGGCGTGATGCTGTTCAAAAGGCAGTCAATGATCTTAAAGATCATCTGGAGAAACGGAAGTCTGCAGCGAAAGCACTTTTTGTGGCACTTGCCAAAATGAATGATCGAGCGGAAATGCTGATAGATCAGGTGAGCTCCGAGGGCGATTTAGCGGAGATGGGCAAGGAAGTTCAGAGAATTATGGAAGGAGTTATCGTCTCATTTTCCGAAGTGTCTGTGGACATTAGTGCTGAGGCAATTGAAAAAGTTGCCAAAGAACGTAGAAGTGCGCAGATAGCAGGAATTTCTGCTGAAAATATTGATGAGTTGGCAGAATTTGTTGAAAAACGTGAATCATAGAAGAGTTCTATGATTTGCTCGCAATAAGTTTGTGAACACATTCCGTATTCACAAATAAACATGGACAATCAAACAAGGAGAAATTGAAGATGAACAAAAAATGGATGACAAGAATTGGAATTTTGTTTTGTTTGCTGGCCCTAGTCCTTGTGACTGGGTGCGGAAATCGTGATGAATTTGGACTTGGTGATGTTGGTGTTGTGAGTCTCGGAAGTGCGATGGGACAAACTGGCGGTGGGATTGACCCAGAAGAAAAATTTGCTGGAACAAGACACGTTGCAGGTTCTACTGTTGATTATACAGTCACGCATATTTGCTATACACCGCAAAGAGCAATTGTTAAAGACTTGAAAATTCCAATGTCTAACATGAAAAATCAACAGCTGACTTTTGATGGAACAATGAATTTCATGTTGAATGCTAAAAAGGCTGATTTGCTGATTGCTAGTTTTCGGAATTTCCGAATTGTAATCGCATCGTTTTATCGTGACAGTATGCGCAACGTTCTCACTCCGCTTGATATGGGTCTTGAAAGAGATGTTTATGCGAATAGTGGTGTTGAATTTGTGAGCTCTGTTCCGACAGAAAGAAGTTTTGACAGTCGCAAGGAAATTTCTAAAAGAATTTTCGATGATTTTATGGCAAGATTTTCTGGGAAATACGCGAAATACATGGATTGTTTTATTTTTCTAGGAAATACCATTAATAACGTGGATTTTGACGAAAATATTCTTGCGGCTCTGGAAAAAGCAGTTGCTAAACAGTATAAAAGAGAGGAGCTGACAGTTCGGCAAACGATAAAAGACCTTGAAGGTCAGATCCAGGTTGCTAAATCTGGTGCCGATCTTGAAGCATACGGTGAAGAAGCTGGAGTATTGACTCCGAAGGTCATGGGATATTTGGGAGATGGTTTAATGGATGATATCATTACTAATCCCAATATTGATGCAGAGATTATAATCGGCATTTCCCCTGATGGAAGAATTGCATTTTTCAAAGAACCTTTGTCGGCAGCTAAATAGCTTACATTGTAAATACATCATGAAAATATAAGGAGATTTTACAGATGAAAGAACAGAAGAACAGAAATATTGCAGCACTACTGATTTTGATTGTGTCTCTGGTCATGCTTAGCGGTTGTGGAATAGATAATCGCGATACAGTTGCTCCAAAGACAGAAAGAGTAACCCTTCAAAGGGCCTATGCATTTCCTCTTCTCTGGAGAACAGAAGGTATTCCTGTGATTAATGGTCCATGGACTATGCAGAAGTATAATCATGGCGATGGTCCTTGTGTTGCTTATGATTTTGATATGTCTATTCAGACATACGTTGTTACTATGAAAATCAAAACAAAGGATAATCTTAATTTGCCTGTGACGTTTGAAATGTCCTGGCAAATGAAAGAGAATTCATCGTTGATTGCTGCACTCAATTTTTTGCCGACTGATAGAATTGGTAGGGTTTTAAAGACTAATGGCGGTCAGGTAATAGCTAAGCGTTTCACTCCTGGGACTGGTAATAATATCGAAAAAATCAAAGTTCCGGTTGAACTTATTTTTGAGAGAAACGTCCAGGACTTTTTTGATGAAGTCGGACGTGATGTTGTTGATGTTCAACTTAGCAAAGCGTTTAATCGTAAAATCGTAGCAAGAGATGTAATGATTGAACTAGAAAAACGCTTGCGTTCTGTTAGACTGCCAGAGGTTAGATACGAAGCTGGAAAGGGCGTTATTTTTCCAGATGTTCATTATGAAGGAACTGAATTGATATACAGTGGTCCAACAGTATGTGCTCTGGATATTATTGATATCAATCAGATTGTTGTGAGTTTTGAGAACCCTGACTTTATCAACAAGCAGATCATAAAGACTAACGAATTGGAAACAACAGTTAGTGGTCTGCGATCTGATCTTATGGGATGGGCAACCAAGAAAGAGACTCGTCTTACTGAGGCAAGACACGCAAGACAGACTGCTTTGAACATTAAAGCAGCATTGGCATTAAATCCTTTAATGCCACAGCTCCAGCGATATAATAACTGGAAGAAAATTATCGCTGAGGCCAAAGAGGGCAACAATACGCGATTTCGGTTTGTGCCTGTGGATATGTACGGCAGAACAATGTTTGATTTTGGTTCTGGTATGAATTCGGATGGAAAGTTTCAACAATAAGCCTTAGGAGGTGAAAAAATGAGTTGGCTACGAAAAAGAGCAAAAAGCGCTCTAACTGGAAAGTCCAAGGGCTTTACATTGATCGAACTTTTGATTGTTATTGCCTGCACCTTCATAGGTATTATGATGGCTATTCAAATACTAGTGATTTTCTGTGGTGGTGAAATTAAGGAAAGCACTCCACAGACGATTGAATCGACAGTTATTGATGGAGCTAAGGTTACGACTGGTGATATTGTTGTATTGAAAGAAAGTGCTGATATGACAGATATTAAAAAAACACTGGAAGTCGGTGACACTATAGTGTTAAAAGAAAGCACTACAGGACAGTAATTTTCTAAATAGGCTAAATTAGCCAAAGAAAAAGGTGCGAGAGAAAGAAATTTCACTCGTGCCTTTTAATTTCTCTAAGTGAACGCTGGAGGGATATGAATTATTCTTGACAAGATACTCTATTTAGTGCTTAATAAAAAGTGAGTAGGAAAGTACCTTATATTTATATTTTTTTGCAGTTAGGAGGTGGTTTTTTGATTGATGTTAAGGAAATAGCCAGGCGAAAAAAATAACTGCTAAGGACCAAAGAGGTGCGGCAGCTCTTTTTTGCACATCTTTTTGGATTAGGAATCCTGGAGAATTGGAGATGGATCCAGAATTTCATTCCTTTATGACTAAAATGACGAAGAAACTTCAAAGAGAAGAGGAGAATGAGACATGAAATTTTTTAAGGTGACGAGTATTTTTTTTCTGATCTATTTTGCCGTAATTTCATTTAGTTTTGCGGGAACAAGACAGGATAACAAAAGAACAAAAAGGAATACTAGTACAGAAGTTGTTTCCATTAATAGGATATTGGCGATTACAATGGAAGATAATCGCGGTGAACAAGTTGCTTATGAAATTGTTGATATGGCAGAAGGAGAAAAAGAAGGCGATGGCGTTATTGATTTTGCTAATATCATTAAATTTATACATGAGCCGGGCTCATCAATGACAAGTTTGTTTTCTGTTGGAACTAAGTTTCCAATTAGAGCAAAATTTGCTTATTTTCGTCCAGGGAATGAATTGAGTAATGTTGATGCATTTTCCCTTGATGAATGGCTTGGTGGTTTTCATGCTAAGATTGTTGAGTGTATGGATGCTGACAATCAATGGGTTTCACCAGTCGGAGTCGAATGGAAAACCTATACCGTGAAAAAGAGTTTGATGAATCAATTGCAAAAGTTATATGATGACCACTATTAATCGCCAACGGCGAATCTATAGAGACTCTCTTGGATAAGAATATTTATCTAAGAGAGTTTTTTTGTTTAATTTTTTTGTTGTAGATGTAAGAGGCTGCTATTAAGGCGAGCCAAAAAAGAATAATAAATACAAGCAAGATTTTTTGAGGAGTAAATGAATGTAATAAAAAACCTGCTAAAAAGGGTGCGATAGTTTGTAGTATTTTATCTAAAACAGAATCGAGTCCCATAATTTCACCACGGTATTTTTTTGTTACGTATTTTGTTAATAGAACTGCTTGATATGGGCCATTTAATGCTTCACCAATTGCAAAAAATCCAGCAGCTATCCAAAATAAGGTCAAATTAGTAGTTGTTGCTAAAAATAATCCACTTAAACCTAGAATTAAAGCTGAATATAGTCCTGATTTAAAAGGACCAACCTTATCAACAAACTTTCCAGTGAAGAAAAGTGATATAAAAGCAACTACTCCCATAGTTGCAAAAATGCTACCCGTTAAGATATCTTTTCCAGTTATTGAGAATATAATAAGTGGCCAAAGCATACCTTTAATACCCCAATTAACACCGAAAGCTGAGTTAATGAATAAATAAAATATTAATTCTGGTTTTTTAGTGATATAGCGAAGACCAAAAAATAAGTCTCTCTTTTCCGTGTCTTTGGGGGTCAGTTTAGAATTTTTCTTGTTAGACTTCAAAATGAAGACGGATAAAAAGGTTGCTAGTAAGAAGATAGCTGACATAGCTAAGTATGGAGCTGAGATTCCATATTTATCACTAATATATCCACCTAAGAATTGTGATATTGCTCCAAAGAGTGCTTGAGCTGAGTAGACAGTTCCAATATATTGCCCAGGTTTTTTTAGATCTTCAAGTAGGTCTTGTAAATAGGCGGCTAGGATTGGACCTGTACTTGCTGAGGCAAAAGCCCAAACAAATTTTACACCCATATATTGATAGATGTTATATGTCGATGCGTAAAGCAAGGGGAAAATAACACTTGCAAGACAACCCAGAACAATAAATTTATCACGTCCAAATCTGTCAGATAATCTTCCTAAATAGATTGAAAAAACACCCAAAAAAATTGACCCGATTCCGAAAGTTGCACCAATTAGCGTTGGATTGGTAGTGAGAGAGTTTAGAAAACGTACTTCAATTGGTGCAATTAAATACCCAGCTGTTGTAATCAAACTGAACACGATTGCTCCCAGTATAAATTTTTGAAAAGTAGTTTCTTTTTTAGAAGAGAATGGAGTTATTTTTGAGAATAAAGATTTGATCATTTCTTTTAAAAAAGCATTAGTTTGACTTTAACTATAGGTGTTTTATAATATTGGATATAAGTTTAAAAACTTATTATTTTTTATTATAGCATATAATTTATCAATATTATGGGATTGAGAAAGAAGACCAAAGAGGAGATTCAAGCACTAAGAGAAAGTGGAAAAATTCTAGCTGATGCTATGAATTTAGCGGTAGAAAGGGTTAAAGATGCCACTAGTCAGAAAGTTTTTACAATGGAGCTTGATGAAATTGCGGAGAAATATATACGAGAACATGATGCGGAGCCAGCTTTTTTGAATTATTCTGATGGTGGAGGTGAGCCTTTTCCAGCTTCTCTTTGTATTTCAATTAATGACGAAATTGTGCATGGAATCCCTAAAAGAGATTTACAAATAAAAGAAGGAGATATTGTTTCTTTGGATTTGGGCGTGAAATATAAAGGTATGTTCACAGATGCCGCAGCTACTGTAATGGTTGGCAAAGTCAGTGAAGAAGCAAGGAAAATAACAGAAGTTACTCGAAAAAGCTTAGATGCAGGGATAGCTACGCTTCGACATAATGCAAAACTTGGTGATTATGGGGCAGCAGTTGATGACTTTGCTACTAAAAATGGATATGTTACGGTCAAAGGACTAGTTGGTCATGGTGTTGGACATGAAGTGCATGAACCACCTCAGATTCCTAATTATGGGAAAAAAGGGACTGGCCTTCAGATAAAAGAAGGAATGGTTCTGGCACTCGAACCTATGTTAGCGATTAGTGACGATCGGATTTCTTTGGGAGAAGATGGGTTTGCGTTTGTTACGTATAATGGTGAATTGTCAGCGCATTTTGAGCATACTGTACTTATAACTAAAAATGGTTGTGAAGTTATTACTGGTGGTATAAAAGTCTAATTAGCAATGATGTCAAAAATTGTTTATTATCTTGGGATTGATTGGGGAAGAGCCCTTTGCGGAATTGCTATTGCTGATAGTGAGACTATGGTTGCTAGCACATACGGAGAAATTAGTATAAAAGATTTTTTTGATAATTTGGAAAAAATTTCCAAAGAAATTAACTTGGAAACAATAGTAGTTGGGGTGACTGATTCTGGAGATGGACGGTTTAATTCTAATCAAAAGTCAATAAGTAAGTTTGCTCAAATATTAAAAGAAAAAGGCTATAAAGTTGAATTTGAAGAAGAGTTTTTTACAACACAATTAGCACAAAAAAATTTAGCCGAAGTTAAAAAGAAGAAGATTACAAAGAATGATAATGCTGAGTCAGCAAGACTGATTTTGCAAAGCTGGTTAGATAGAAACTAGTAGTTTTGTTAAAATTTTGTTAAAATAAGGTAGAAAATTTTTGTATTATAAAAATAAGAAACAAGTTTTTCGAGGAGGTTTGTTTTCTGTAAGAAGATTTACCTCTATTGAGGTAATTTATTCGATGTAACTAAATTAAATTAGAAGGTATGCGACAAGAAAATAGGCCAATGTATTCTGTTATTATTCCAACCTACAATGAGGCTTCTAAGCCAGAGGAAATGAAGGATCATCTAGAATCAATTGATGAATATTTTAAAGGTCTAGGTCAAACAAGAGAAATTGTTATAGTTTTGGATGGACCTAACGATGGAACACAGGATTTGGTCAAAAATTGTACGAAAAATATTGAAAATGTAAAAATTATTGATCGTGCTCAAAACATGGGTAAAGGTTATACGCTGAGAGAAGGTTTATTGGCAGCAGAAGGACAGGTGAGATTGTTTACTGATATGGATGGCGCAACACCAATCAACATGTTAGATAGATTTATTCCTAAATTTCAAGATGGTTTTGATATTGTTGTGGGCTCTAGGGACTTAGAGGAATCAAAAGTTAAGGTTCATCAGCCAAAATGGAAAGAGCTGTTTGGTGATTTAGGAAATGTTCTGATTCAAGCTGGAACTGGTCTCTGGGGTGTAAAGGATACACAGTGTGGATTCAAGGCTTTTACTGAACAGGCCGTGAAAGATATCTTTCCTAGAACTACAGTTAATCGTTGGGGAATTGACTTTGAATTGCTTATGATTGGTAAGAAGTTAGGGTATAAAATTGAATTTGTCCCAGTTGATTGGGTAGATAAAGGAGAAAGTCTCGTTGGCGTGGGTGGCTTTGGATATCTTAGCACGCTAAAAGATTTATTTAATGTTCGATGGAATTTGATTAGAGGTGTTTATAAATTAAATAAAAAAGTTAGCGAATTAAAGAATCGTGATAAGCAGGAAAAACTAAACCACAAAGAAGCTAATAATAATTCTATTAAATAGACTTGCCTAGAATTTTTTTACAAAGTTTCATTCTTCGAATAAAAAAAACAAAAACAAAACAATTATGAGTGTTGCAAAAAATCAAAAAAAATCAAAAAAACTCAAAGTTAACAAAGAGGTTATCAGGAGAAAAGAATCAAAACTTACTAAAGGACGAAGTAAAGTGAAACAAGTTTCACAACTTAGACATAATCTGGTGACAGATGAATGGGTTGTAATTGCGACTGGAAGAGGAAAGAGACCAGACCATTTTGTTGAAAAAGAGGAGCATATTGATAATGAAGACGATATTGAAAAATGTTTATTTTGTGATCCTGTTGCGTCTGGACAGGAAAAAGATGTTTTGATTTATAAAACAGAGGAAGATGACTGGACTTTGAGAATTTTTCCTAATAAATTCCCAGCATTTTCTAGGCCAAGAGGTGGAAGGGTTTCTCATGATGAAGAAGGTCCTTATTTTATGATGGATGGTGTTGGTTATCACGAGGTTATTGTTACGCGTGATCATTATAAGCATATCGGGAAAATGGATCCAATCATGGTAGCAGAGGTGATAGATGCTTATCAAACTAGGTATTTGGATCTTATGAATAAAAAATCTGTGAGATATGTTGAAATTTTTCATAACCACGGAAAAAGATCTGGTGCATCAATTAAGCATCCACATTCTCAACTTATAGCTGTTCCCGTTGTTTCACCATTTACAGTGCAAGAACTTAAGGGTGCTGAAAATTATTATGTGGCAAATAAGAAGTGTGTTTTTTGTACAATATTGGAGTGGGAATTAGACTATGGAAAAAGATTAGTTTTTGAGAATGATTTGTTTGTTGTTTATTGTCCATTTGCTTCTAAAATGGCTTTCGAGATGAGGATTTTACCCAAGAAGCATATGCCCTATTTTGAAAGAATAAGTGACGATGGAAAGATTGCTGCGGGGGAAGCACTGCAAGAGGCGATAAGGAGGCTCACGACTGTTATAGAAGGGGTTTCATTTAATTTTTATATTGATACAGCACCTTGTGATGGTAAGGACTATCCTCATTATCATTGGCATATAGAGATTTTACCAAGAACCTCTACTTGGGCTGGTTTCGAGCTTTCTAGTGGAATGGAGATTAACGCAATGGAGCCTGAAATAGCAGCTAAATATTTAAGGGAAGCATAGTTATCGATTATTAAGAAGATAAAATTGTTAAGTTAATGTTTATTGAAGCAAAGACAGTAGTTGATTTATTAGAGGGAACACCTGCAGAGATAATAACAATGATAATAGCTATGACCCCTATTTTTGAATTGAGGGGTTCAATTCCTGTTGCTATAATGAGTTTAGAAATGAGTCCTCTCTGGGCTTATTTTTGGTCTATTATAGGGAATATGTTACCTGTTATTGCTATTGTTTTTTTATTGGAAGAAATTGTATCTTTTCTGAGTAGGAAATTTGAATTTTGGAAAAAGTTTTTCGATTGGTTATTTGCTAGGACTAGAAAAAAAGTTGAAAAACAGATTGCAAAATATGGAGATTGGGGTCTTTTTTTCCTAGTTGCGATTCCCTTGCCAGTGACAGGAGGGTGGACTGGGGCACTTGCGGCATTCTTATTTGGAATAAAAAAACCAAAAGCTATTTTTGTAATAACTCTTGGCATAATGACTGCTGGTGTGATAGTTTTGTTTTTAACAATAGGTGCTACAAATTTGTAGATTTTAAATTTTTTAGTTTTAAAACATGATAGATAACAGAAAAAAATTAGCAATTGCAAATTTCAAAATGACATTGAATATGTCTTTTGAAATTGAAAAATGGATGGAAACTTTCCAGAAAGCCACAGAAAGGTTAGAGCTGGATAAATCAGAAATAGTGCTTTGTCCGCAAAGTGCATTGTTGAGTTATTTTGTTGAAAAAATCAACAAGAGTGGAGTTACTTTTGGTACGCAGAATTGTTTTTGGGAGTCAAAAGGTGCTTTTACAGGCGAGAATAGTCCAGTGTTAACTAAAAGTCTTGGTGGCAAGTATGTGATTTTGGGTCATTCAGAAAGAAGAGCTTATTTTGGGGAAACAAATGAGAGTATAAATTTAAAGATTAAAGCAGCTTTAAAGGCAAGTTTAAAGCCAGTTCTTTGTATTGGTGAAAGTGGTAAAGAGAAGAAATCTGATGAGACAATGTATGTTATCACAAAGCAATTCAATGAGTGTTTAGCTGAAATTTCATTAGCAAAAATGGAAGAGATAATCCTTTGTTATGAACCGGTCTGGGCAATCAGTGCAAATAATCCAGATCATCTACCAGATTCAAATGAGGTTATGGAAGTAAAGCTTTTAATTAAGAAGCTTGTGATGAAATCTTATGGAGAAAGAGTCGCGAATAAAGTGAGAATTTTATATGGAGGAAGTGTCAAAGGCGATAATGTAGAAGAAGTGTGTGTTAGTGCTGGAATGGATGGTGCTCTTATTGGTGGGGCGAGCTTATTGCCTTATGATTTAGTGAAAGTTGTGAAAGCTTTAAATAATTAAAATAAAACATAAAAAATGAGAGGAAAAACAATTGAAATTTTGCAGGATGCAATGAAAGGATGTTATGCAGTTGGTGCTTTCAATACCTCTAACTTGGAGTTAACACAGGCTATTGTGAGGGCTGCAAAGGAAGAAGGTTCTTGTGTTATTCAGGTTACAACTAATGGTTTTAGATATGGAAACTCAAGAGTTTTAGGAAAGTTAGTTGATAACGTGATTGAAGCTGAGTCTGAAAGTTCTAAAATCGGCTTTCATTTAGATCATGGTAAGAATTTTGATGACGTCGTTAGTTCAATTGATGCAGGAGTAGATTCTGTCATGATTGATGCTTCAATTAAATCATTCGAAGAAAATATAAAAGTAACAAAGCAAGTTGTTGAGTATGCTCATAAAAATGGTGTTACTGTTCAAGCAGAACTTGGAGCAGTACCATATCTTGGCAGAGAGGATCAGGAAATAGACTGGGATGCTGTTATGACAAATCCAATTCAAGCCAAGGAGCTTGTTGAAAGAACAGGAATAGATGCTTTGGCTGTTGGAATTGGCAATGCGCATGGATTTTTCAAAGAAAGAGATGTTCCTGACTGGGATCGCTTGGCTGAAATTCGTAGATTAGTTCCAAACACACCATTGATTATGCACGGTGCATCTGATTGGGAAGAAGAAAATGTTAAAATCGCAATTGAAGGTGGTGTTTGTTGTTTTAATATAGATACTGATATTAGAGTTGCTTTCTTGTCAACAATTTGCTATGAAACTGGTTCTGGTTGTGATGTGAATGATCCTAGAAAACTTTTAGGGCTAGCTAGAGATAAAGTTCAGATTGTTGTTAAGGATAAAATTAGGATGTTTGCTGGAGAGTAATCACTTAGTTATTTTTTTCAAAAAAAATATTTAAAAGTCAAAATTTATCTTAGGATTTTGACTTTTTTGTTAAAAAAGAGTAGTGTGAAAAAGTGAAAAAGTGAAAAAGTAATTTTTCACTTGAAAGTTAACTAGATAAATACAATGGGTAGTTGCAATTTTGAGTAAGTTAATGAAGATGAAAGAAATTAGTAAAAGAAATAGATTGTCTATTAAAAATCTTTTTATACATAAGACCCTTTTTGTTAATAAGAAGGGTATTTTATTGTTGCAACGATTCATGTAAAAAATTATGGAAATTGTAATTGGTCTAGTTGTTTTTGTATTAGGCTCTTCAAGTGGTTATTTTGTAAGAAAAACTATTGCTAAAAACCAGGCTGGAACAGCTGAATCAAAGGCTACTAGAATTATTGAAGATGCTAAAATTGAAGCAAAACAACAGTTAGTTGAAGCAAAAAACAAAGCAATAGAAGCTTTAGAAGAAGTTAAAAAAGAAGAGAAAAAAAGAAGAGAATTTCTGCAGAATGCAGAAAAAAGATTGGAAACGAAAGAACAAAAAATCGACAATAGAATTTCTCAATTGGAAAAAGAAAGGAGAACCCTGCAAGGCAAGGCCAATGAGATTCGTAAAGTCAGGGAAGAGGTTTTAAAAGTCAAAGAACAACAAGTCGAACGTTTGGAACAGATTGCTGAAATGAAAAAAGAGGATGCTAAGAAAGTTCTTCTTTCTCTTGCAGAAAAAGACAATAAGGATGAAATTGTAAAAAAAATTAGTGTTCTCGAAAGAGAAAAAAAGGAAAAGATTGAGACAGAAGCTAAAAACATGATGGCTACTGCGATGCAAAGATATGCAGGTTCTCATGCAACTGACACAACTACAACAACAGTATCAATTCCTTCGGATGAAATGAAAGGAAGGATTATTGGTAGAGAAGGAAGAAATATTAAAGCACTTGAGCGTCTAACTGGTGCAGAGGTTATCGTTGATGATACACCTGAAGCAATTGTTATTTCCTGCTTCGATCCAATTAGGAGAGAAACAGCTAAAATTGCATTAGAAAAATTGATTGAAGACGGAAGGATTCATCCAGCTAAAATTGAGGAATCTGTTGAGAACGCTAGAGAAGAAATCAATAAAAGAATTAAAGAGGCAGGTGAAGCGGCTGTTTATGATGTTGGTATCCCAGGACTCGAGGCAAAGCTTTCACAGCTTTTGGGTAGATTAAAATATAGAACAAGTTACGGACAAAATGTGCTTTTGCACTCATTGGAAGTTGCTCATATTTCTGGAATGTTAGCAGCTGAGCTTGGACTAGACACTGCTATTGCTAAAAAGGCAGGTCTTTTGCACGATATTGGAAAATCAGTTGATCACGAGATTCAAGGGACTCATGTTGAAATAGGTGCAAATATTCTAGAGAAATTTAAACAGCCAAAGAAGGTGATAGATGCTGTTAAATCACATCATGAGGATTACCCATTTAGAGATAACTATGGATTTATTATAGCTGCAGCAGATGCATTAAGTGCTTCAAGGCCTGGAGCAAGAAAAGATACTCTGGAAAATTACCTAAAGAGATTAAGGGAACTTGAAGATGTCGTTCTATCTTTTGGCGAAGTAGACAAGTGTTATGCTATTCAAGCTGGTAGAGAAGTTAGAGTTTTCGTTAATCCTGATAAAATAGGGGATTTGGACTCAATAAAGCTAGCTAAAAAGATTGCTCAAAAGATTGAAGAGGACTTGAACTATCCTGGAGAAATCAAGATTAATGTTCTTAGAGAAACTCGCTCTGTCGAGTACGCTCGTTAAGAATATTTGATTTTTTTCAATCTATTGCCTAAAATAGGGGGAATGATGTAGAATATACAAAGACATTGAAGAGAGTATTGAAAAAATGTTAAATTTAAATAAAAAATAACTAATAACTAGAATGGAGGTGAAACTATGAACAAAAGCGCAGTAGTAGACGCAGTCGCAGCAAAGACTGGTCAAAGCAAAAAAGATACTGAAATGGTGATTGAAGCAGTTCTAGATACAATCAAGGATGCTCTTCAAAAGGAAGATACAGTAGCTTTCACAGGATTCGGAACTTTCTCAGTTTCTCAAAGAGCAGCAAGGGAAGGAATCAATCCTGCAACAAGGGAGAAAATACAAATTCCTGCAGTCAAGGTTCCTAAATTTAAGGCTGGAAAAGGTCTTAAGGACGCAGTTAGAGGGTAATTTTCTTTATCCACTTTAAAACAAAGCCGCCTTTTAGGCGGTTTTGTTTGTATATAATGATATGTTTTACACAACAACTTGGTTCCAGTATAATGAGAATGGTAAAGTTTAAAATAAAAAAATGAAAATAAAAAGTAAAAAGATTGAATTTGCGACTGAGAAACAAGTTGATTTTTTAGATGTAACTAAAAAGATTGAAGAGTTTATTGAAAAAACTGGTATAAAAAATGGTGTAGTTACTGTTTTTTCACCACATACAACTTCTTCTATCATAATCAATCATAATGAGGAAATGTTAAAGCAGGATCTAATGAGAGTTTTGTATAGGCTCATTCCTATTGATGAAAGATATGCACATGACATGTTTGAACTTACGAATAAAACAAAGTCAGATGGAAGGAGTAATGGTCATAGTCATTGTAAAGTTATGCTTTTAGGATCAAGTGAATCCATTCCTTTGGAAAAAGGAGAAATGGTATTAGGAGAAAAACAAAGCATTTTTTTTGTTGAATTAGACGGTGCGAGAAGTAGAGATTTTGTTGTTCATGTCATGGGGAATTAGTTAGATAGGAATCAATAATAATATTTGACAATTTTTATTTATCGTGTTATTATATTCCCAAGTATTGAATAGCACATTACTTTTGTGTTTTATGATGCTTTCTCGGAGTGATAAATAATTAAATGTTCGTGTTAAATAATATGAATAGAGAAACGATATCAAGTTCCATTTTGAATAAAATTTCAAAGAATCTTTTAGATTCTTTGAAAGAGCGACCAAGGGAAATTATTATAAAAAGGTTCGGATTAGATGGAAAAAGCCCAAGAGTATTGGGTGATATTGGTGATGGATTTGGAATTACACGTGAACGAGTGAGACAAATCGAAGGAGATAGTTTTAAGAAACTTCAGGCTGTTGTAAAAGAAGAGAATTTCAAAAAGTTAATTGATGTAGCTGTTGAAACTATTGAAGAAAATGGAGGCTTTTGTGAAAAGAGAAAATTAAAAGAGTCTTTGAAAAATGAGATTACTAAAAAAGAAAGAAACCAAATCATGTTTCTTCTTAACAGCTCAAAAAAACTAAAGTTTAAAAAGGGTAAACTTAGTATGAGTGGTTTTTGGTTTTTACGTGGGAACTCTATTGACAAAGATGCTTTAAAAATTCATAACGCTGTTGTTAAATATATAAAGGCTCAGAAAGAGCCATGTCTTTTCGAGGATATTTTGGAAGAATTTAGAAACTCTGAATATTCTGATTTTTTTGCAAATGCAGCTGGCGTTAAAAGGATGCGAATGATTTTAGAAATGAGTCGTTTAGTAAATAAAAATATTCTAGAGGAGTGGGGAATGAAAAATTGGAAGATAATCTCAGAAAGAGGTGCAAGAGAGAAGGCTTTTTTGGTGTTAAGAAAACATGAGGAGCCTCTTCATTTTAGAAAGATAACAGACCATATAAATAGTTATTGGGGAAATAAGAAGAGAGCATTACCGCAAACTGTTCATAACGAGCTCATAAAAGATGGAAGATTTGTTCTTGTTGGTAGAGGTATTTATGGATTAAATGACTGGGGATTTCCAGAAGGAACTGTTAAGGAGATAATTTTAGCATTTTTAACGAAACAAACTATTCCTTTAGAAAAAGAGGTCATAGTGGACTATGTGCTTTCTAGAAAACAAGTAAAAGAAACAACAGTCAAAGTAACGTTAGCTGATAGGAAACTTTTTCATAAAACAAGTGATGGGAAGTTTACTTTAAAGAGCTAGAGTAGTAGAATAAAGCAGAAGAGAGATGTGCTTTTAGCTGGATGTCAGAAATAAAAACAAATGCTTAATAATATAAATCCAAAGCATAAAACTACGGTGATTTTAAGTGCTATTGTAGTGCTTCTTTTGGTTATAGTTATTATAATGATGTTTGCAAACGGAGACATTGTTTTTTTAAAAGTCATAAAGGATTTATTTGTTAATATTTGGTGGTTGATTTTGCCGATACCTATCTGGAAAATATTTATGTTAGTATGGGATGAATATATTGATCTTATGTGGGTTCTTGGAACTTCAAGAATTGTTCTTGAAATTGTTCCTCCGGCGGATACAGAAAAAAGTCCCAAGATCATGGAACAAGTTTTTCATGGGCTACATACATATTCTGGGATTAATAAATTTGAGAGATATTGCGGATGGAGGACTAATCAGGATAAATTTTCTTTTGAAATAGCATCACATGAAGGTAGTGTTCATTTTTATATAAGTTGTCCAGCTGGTGCACGAAACAATGTAGAAGCTCAGATTTATGCTCAGTATCCAGATACTGAAATTTTTGAAATAGAGGATTATGTCTGGACTCATACGCCTCGTAATTTGCCTAATTCAGAGTGGGATCTCTGGGGTTCAACGCTGAAGTTGGCAAGAGAAGACCAGTTACCTATTAGGACTCACACACACTTCAAAGAAGAAATAACAGGAACTATGATTGACCCACTTTCTTCTTTGACGGAAGTAATGAGCGCCATTGGAAAAGATCAGCATATTTGGTTTCAAATAGTATTTTCACCAGTTTCTGAAAGTAAATGGCATCCTGAAAGTATGGAATATATAAATAATCTAATTGGGAAAGGTGAAAGCTCAAAGACCAAGAAAAGTTTTTTTGGTTATCTAGGTGAATTATTGGTTCTGCCAGGGAATATTTTTCGTGGAATGTTTGTTGATGGTGTTGAGTTAGCAGCTCCAGAAATGGGATCTGTTGAAGAGATTACAAAAGAGGATTTTAATGTTAATAGACTCTCTCCTGATGAACAAGAGAAGGTTAAGGCAGTGTATGAAAATATTTCTAAAATAGCTTTTAATACAACTGCTAGGTTTGTATATACTGGGAAAAAAGAAAGTTTTAATAAAGCACTTGGCGTTGCTGGGGTTATGGGAGCAATCAAGCAATTTGGAGATACAAATCTAAATGCTTTTATGCCTGATCCTAATTCAAAAACTTTTGCATTGTATCATTTCACTGACACAAGATTAGCATTTAGGCAGAGAAAGGTTGTTCAGAATTTTAGAGATAGAAGTTTTAATCAAGGAACCTTTGTATTTAATATTGAGGAATTAGCAACAGTATATCATTTTCCAGATATGTCAGTTAAATCGCCTAATGTTTCTAGAATTGATGCCAAGAAAGGAAATGCCCCAAGTAACTTACCAGTTGATTTTGAGACGTCATTGCAATAATTTTGAGTTTGTATTACACTAACTCAATGTATTTTTCAAAAAAAGCCAAGAACTTCAAGAAAAACAAACAAGATGAGTAAATTTGAAAACAAAGAAATTAATTTTTTTGCAAAAACTAATTATCGAAACAAGCAAAGTGCGTTTGGAATCAAAGTTGATGACAGACGAAGACATATGTATGTTATTGGTAAAACCGGAATGGGTAAAACCACGCTTATTCAGAATATGGCAGTTCAGGATATTAGGAATGGAAAAGGTATGGCCGTTATTGATCCACATGGTGAATTTGCTGAGGATTGCTTAAAGGCTGTACCAGCACATAGAATTAACGATGTGATTTATTTTAATCCATCTGATTTGAGGAATCCTGTTGCTTTGAATGTATTGGAATGTCAGGATCAAGAATTTAGACATTTAATTGCTTCTGGCTTGGTTGGTGTTTTTAAAAAGATTTGGGCTGATTCTTGGGGTCCTAGACTGGAATATATCCTGAGAAATGCAATTCTAGCGCTATTGGAAGATCCAGACTCAACTTTATTGGGTGTTACTAGAATTCTTATTGATAAAGAATATCGCGCCAGGGTGATGGAAAACGTATCAGACCCATTGGTTAGATTCTTTTGGGAAGAGGAATTTTCAAAGTACAATGACAGAATGTTAACAGAAGCAATTTCTCCAATCCAAAACAAAGTAGGACAGTTTTTGTCTACATCTTTAATTAGAAACATTGTTGGTCAAACAAAGTCCGCTTTCGATGTTCGAAAAGCTATGGATGAGAAAAAGATTCTAATTATGAATCTTTCAAAGGGTAGGATTGGTGAGGATAATAGTGCTCTTTTGGGAGCTATGATGATTACAAAAATTCAGCTAGCTGCAATGTCTAGAGTGGATATTGCAGAGGGTGAAAGAGAAGATTTCTATCTATATGTGGATGAGTTTCAGAATTTTGCTACAGAGTCTTTTGCAGGAATTTTATCGGAAGCCAGGAAATATCGTTTAAATCTAATTTTAGCACATCAATATATTGCACAGTTAGAGGAAACAGTAAAAGATGCTGTATTTGGAAATGTTGGAACAATAGCATCTTTTAGAGTAGGAGCAATGGATTCAGAAACTTTGGAAAAAGAATTTGAACCAGTTTTTTATGCAAATGATCTTGTTAATTTAAATAAGTATCATGTTTACTTAAAATTAATGATTGATGGAGTTGCGACAAGTCCGTTTTCAGCTTCTTCCTTAGAGCCTATAAATACTGAAGAAACAGCTAAAAATCTTGATAAAATAATTCAGTCTTCGAGAGAGAGATATTCCTCTGAAAGAGATATTGTTGAGGACAAGATAATGAAGTGGAGCGGTATGGTGAAACCTGAAGTTAAGAACAGAATTTCTGCTCTTGCTCATAATAGGGGGGTTGATAGTTCTAAAAAAACAGAGTATCCTAAGCAAAAAGATGTAGCTGAAATTCACAAAACTGGAATTCAGAAAAAAACTGTTGAGAATGAAAATGTTGATGATAACAGAGAGTTATTTTCTACAAAATGTTGGGGTTGTGAAGCTGAAACAAAAGTGCCATTTAAACCAGATGGAAAGAGACCTATCTTTTGTAAAGATTGTTTAAAAAATTACAGAAGGGAACAATCTAAGTTGCAAGTTCAATTAAAAACAGATGAGATAGTAGATAAAGATAGTACAGAAAGAAAAAAAAGTGTTGAAGATAGAGACACGGAACAAAAAAAAGAAGAGAAGCCTTTCGCAAAAGCTTTCGAAAAACTAGCAAATGAGAAATTGGTAACTCCTGATAAACAAAAGCATAGTGAAGAGAAGCAACAAGTCGATACCAATGGTCTTAGGGATATGATTTCAAGTGCACTAAAGGACAAAGAATAGAAAGCAGACAAGAAACACTGGACAAAATCAAAAATGTATGCTATACAAGATTGAAAAGGGGAGATTATTTTTTATTTGGATTTTTAAGGTTTTATTATGTTGAATAAGGAGTTGGAAAAATTAGGACTTTCTGAAAAAGAAGCCAGCGTTTATTTAGCAGCGATTCAGACAGGACCATCTTCTGTACAGAAGATTGCTCAAAAATCTAAAGTGAACAGAGCTACTACATATGTCATCATTGAAAGCTTAATTGATATGGGAATGATGTCTACTTATGATGAAGGAAAGAAAACGTTCTATGTAGCAGAAAGACCACAAAGGTTGGTGGAGCATTTTTCTCAAAAAGAGGAAGATATCCATAAGAAAATAGATAATCTGAAAGGGATTATTCCTGAATTAGATCTTCTCTATAATGATTACAGCGACAAGCCTAGAATTAGATATTTTGAAGGAGTTGATGGGTTGAGAGCTGTTTATGATGATTTTGCGGACAGTTTAAATGAAGATGATGAAATCTATACATTTCTTCCATATGATGACTTTAAAGGGTCTGCATTGCAAAGCAAGTGGAAAGGTGTGAGAGAAAAAAGAGTTACAAAGAATATTAGGGCGAAGATTATCTATACTTCTAAAAAAGGTAGAAGGATAGAGTATGAAGTTTCTGGAAAAAGAAGAAAACAAGAACATTATTTCGTTTCATATGAAAAATACCCCTTTAAAGGAGGTATGAATATATATGGGAATAAAGTGTTTATGATTGATTATCAAGGAAAGTTAGGAGGTGTTGTTATTGAGAATAAAACATTAGCTGATATGTTGAGAAATATTTTCAAAATTATTTGGGACAAAAAATAATAAAAGTTATTTCTTCTGGCCTGTAAAGAACTTAATGAGTTTTTTACAGGCTGGGAAAACCCAAAGTAAGGAGGGTAACATGGACCCGATGGCAAGCTAAGGAGAAAGAATGCAAGAGAGACAGAAGATTCGATTGTTAACTGGGGTTGAGATACCCCTAAATTCAAACATCAAAACGGTAGATTGCTAACACGCAAACTACCGTTTTCTTTTTTTATGGTATAGTGTTTATATATTTTGATTTATATATTTTGATGAAAAGAATTAAAAATAAAGAAGTATTAGTTGCTTTTAGTGGAGGTGTTGATTCGGCAGTATCTGTTTTAGAGTTGCAAAGAAAGAAATTTTTAGTTAAAGGTGTTTATTTCGAGATGCTTGATGGGCAAGGAAAGAAAAGTATACAAAAAATGGCCAAACAACTGAAAATGGAGCTTGAAATAATAGACTTAAAAAAGCAATTTGAGAAAGATATATTAGAAAATTTTTATACAGAATATGAAAAAGGTAGAACTCCTAATCCTTGTATTTTGTGTAATAAGCAGATTAAATTTAAATTTTTGTTTGATCTCGCTGATAAAATGAAAATCAAATATGTTGCTACAGGGCATTATGTTTCTGTCAAAAGAAGAAAAGGTATTCCGTATATTACTAAAGCTAAAGACTCCAGAAAAGATCAGTCATATTTTCTTTATAGATTGAACAGTAGAGAACTTGAGAGAGTTGTATTTCCACTTAGTGATTTAACAAAAAAGAGGGTTAAAGAAATTGCAAAAGAAGTTGATTTGAAGATTCCGCTTAAAGAGTCTCAGGATGTTTGTTTTATGAACAATAACGAAAAGTTGAAAGAATTTTTATTAAACAAGATAGAAGTTAATGAAGGTGATATTGTTTCTGACGAAGGAGAAATTGTAGGTAAGCATATAGGGGTCTCTTTTTATACAATTGGTCAAAGAAGGGGATTAAACGTGAATGGAGGACCTTTCTATGTTTTTGATAAAAATGTAAAGAAAAATATTGTTTTTATTACAAAAAACAAAAAGCATGAAAAGCTGGAACCAACAAAAGTTTTAATAAAAGATGTTAATTGGAGTAATATATCTCCCGAGGAGGGGAAGGAATATACTGTTAAAACACGTTATTTAGCAACTGAAAGTAAGGCGTTTATTGAGAGATTCAATGAAGAATCTTATTTGGTGATTTTTAAGGAGCCTCAATGGGCCGTTGCTCCTGGACAGTCGTTGGTTTTGTTTGATAGGGGATTTGTTATTGGTGGTGGAGTTATTAGCGGTTCGATATAATATTTTTAATTTGTTATAATTAGACAGTTGTATAAGATTTAAAATAAAAAAGAATGGAAAATTTGGATGCGTTGAATGCAGAAAAAAGGGCCGTTAATAACAAAATATTGACAGCTAAATCTGATATGTCAAGCATAGATTCGGATGTTAGGAGAGTTGAAAGAAATTTCCCTAATTTTGAAATAGAACAACGTCGGTTGAAAAAAACTATTACACGTGCCAGAATGGAATTAGAAGCACTCGAAAAAAACAGAGCAAAAGAAGAGGATGAGATAAGAAGGCTAAGCGAAGAAAAAGCTCTTATTGAAAAAAAACACAACAGATTTTTTGCCGAATTGAGAGATGTTGAAGCTAGACTTAGTGTTGCTCAAAAAGCGAATCAAAGATCGAGTCAATATTAGTTTATCCAATACGGATATAAAATGATATAAAAAACACCAAATTACTGGTGTTTTTTATATCTATAGAGAAGAGAATTGTAGGAACTATTTTTTTAATTTTTTAATAAGAGTCACTGCTAGAAATCCGCCAGCTAATGCTGTTATGAGTTGAGGGAATTGCATCATTTGAATCATGGCGATTGGTAATTTTTCTGCAAATAGAAAGCTTACAGTTCCAGCTAGAAGAGCAAACTTTAAAATGCTTGCAAATAAAACACCTAGGAACAATGATTTTTTGAAATTTATGAATGTTAAAATCAAGGCGATATTTGAAAGTATGATAAAGGGAAGTATCATTATTTGTGGTGGTAAAAGAAGCCCCCTGTTAAGTGCTATAGATGAAGGGATGATTGCTATTAACGTTGCATTTACAATGCCAAGTTTCCAAGCAGAAATAAACAGAATAGAATTTACAATGGTTCCAGTTATCCATTGGTTCTGAGGTGTATGCGCAAGTAGTGCTGGTACTAATGTTGCTGAAAAAATTAGTCCAACAGTCCATAATAGTTCAGTTTTCGATGTTGAAAAAATTTTTATTTTTGTCTTAGCTTGTTGCATTTTTTTATTAGTTAGTTGTTTAGTTAGCTAGCTAGTTAAGATGTTTGATTTTGCAACTATTCCATAATAGCCGTCAATTTTTTTGGTTAGATTTGAAATCTCTTTTGCACTTCCTTCAACTACTATTGTTATTATAGCCGTGCAATGTTCAATGCATCTTCTCTGAACATTTGTTCCTAATCTAGAAATTATTATTTGACTATGCTCTGTTAATATTTGATTTATGCGAGGAGCTTGATCGGTTCTATCTTTTAGCAGAATAGAGATTGTTGCTAAATAGATTTTGTGATTTTTATTTTGTTGCATTTGTTTATTTTTTATTTCTTTAAATTAATTGTAGCATATCTTCTATTTTTATTGTATAATATCATTAAGTTTTAGTGAAAAGGTGATACTTAAATAAATACAAAATGACGATTCAGAATATTTTGATGAAGTATGAAGCTAATCAGGAAAACCTGCTCAAGGCTATTAAAGATGCTCAAAGAGAATACGGTTGTGTGGACAAAGTTTTAGTAAAACAGATTGCAAAATATTTTTCAATGAAACCGGCTGCTGTTTTTAGTGCAGCAAGTTTTTATGATCAGATTAATATTGGTGGAAAATTTAGCATTGTTGTAAAAGTTTGTGATGGTGCTAACTGTGTTACTAAAAATTCAACAAAGGTTATCGAAGAAGTCGAAAGATTTTTTGGACAAAAAGTAGGTGATACGTTTAACGCAAATGTTAAAATTGAAAGAGAGAGTTGTTTTGGTTTTTGCGCACAAGGCCCTATTATGGTCGTGAATGATGTTATGTATGAAAAAGTAACACCTGAAAAAGTTGATGATATTTTAAGTGGATACACTGATTTCCAGTAAGAGTAATTCACTGCTTCAAATTCAAAAAATAAAAATAAAATGGAAGAAAATCAAAAAGTATTAACAAGAAATTGGGAAAAAGTTGATCCCAAAGAGATTACTAGTTATCGAAAAGTTGGAGGATATGAAGTTTTGCAAAGAGTTTTGCAAATGAATCCTAAAGATGTTATTGCTGAAGTTTCTAAATCAGGTTTGAAAGGCAGAGGAGGAGGAGGTTTTCTGACTGGTAAAAAATGGGAACTAACAGCTAGTAGCAATGTTGATGAAAAGTATTTTATTTGTAATCTCGATGAGTCTGAGCCAGGAACATATAAGGATAGGTTGCTGGCAGAGAACAATCCACATCAATTGATTGAAGGGATAATAATCGGAAGTTATGCAGTGGGTGCTAAGAAAGCCTTTTTGTATGTAAATGGAAATTTTCACCTAGCTCAGTTTTTGCTTGAAAGAGCAATTAGGCAGGCTTATGAGAATCATTTTTTAGGCGAAGGTATTATGGGGAGTGAATATAGTCTGGAGTTTGAGTTGTTTATCGGAGCAGGGGCATATATTTGTGGTGAAGAAACAGCACTCATTAATTCATTAGAAGGTAATAGAGGGGAACCAAGAAAGAGACCTCCTTATACGAGTGAATCTGGCTTATTTGGCAAACCAACTGTTGTGAATAATGCAGAAACAATTTCTAGTATCACCTGGATATTAGAACATGGGGGTACAAAATATTCTCAAATTGGTGAGAGTGGTGAAACAGGGACCAAGATTTTTTGTGTTGATGGGATTGTGAAAAATCCAGGTGCTTATGAGGTTCCAATGGGAACTAGCGTAAATGATATAATCTATAAATATGCAGGAGGCATAGTTGATGGAGCTGAGCCCTGGTTCGCTCAAATTGGTGGTTCTGCTGGTGTTTTGGTTCCATTTGGTACATTCGGTGCTATTCCTGCTTATCCAAGAGCTTCCTACGTACCAATTGGCTCAGGAGCAATACTAGTTATTAGCAAGAATCAAGATATTAAGGAATTGATGCTTAGTTGGGCTAACTTTTTTCAAAGGGAGTCGTGTGGCAAGTGTGTTCCTTGTCGAGAAGGAACTTTTCGTTTGAGAGCAATTATAGAAAGGTTGAAAGAAGGAACTTTTTCTAAAAATGACAAAGAAGATTTGGAGAATCTAATTTGGACGCTAGACAATACAACTTTTTGTGCTTTTGGTAAGTTTTCTGTTATTGCGCTCAAGGATGTTTTGAGATATGGTTTTTGTGAAGAATTAAAATAGTGATAAATAAAATTTAAATTATTGAGACGTGCAGATTAAAATTAATAATAAAATATACGACTGCGAGAAAGGAGAGACGGTTCTTCATGTTTGTGAAAGAAATGGGATTAGAATCCCAACTCTTTGTAGCCATAGTGATCTTCTTCCTTCGGAGGGTGTTTGTCGTCTTTGTCTTGTTAAGGCGGGTAAGGATAAGCACCTAACTACATCTTGTCAGTTAATAGTTTCAGAGGGATTAGAAGTTGTGACTGAGGACAGTGACATTGAAAAGGCTAGGAGGATAAACCTAGAATTGTTATGGGCTGATCATGCAGGAAAATGTTTAGACTGTGACAAAAACGGTAATTGTGAGTTACAAAATTTAGCCAAGGAATATAAGATTGATGTGTATGATTTTGTGCCAGAAGTTGATAAATTTGAAAAAGAACAGCAATTAAGAGCCTTAAAGTCTAGTTTGAAAGGGAGAGTTGTTGATGACGGAAATCCTTCTATCTTTAGAGATAATCAATATTGTATTGGGTGTCGAAGATGTATCAATGTTTGTAAAAATATACAAAATATAGAAGAGTATTCAATGAGCGGGCGATCAATTAACACAAATGTTGGTACAGCATTTAATGAGCCAATGGATTGTATCTTGTGTGGACAATGTGCGAATGTTTGTCCAACAGCTTCAATAATGGAGAAAAATGAGGTAGATAAACTAGAGAAATTACTAGAAGATAAGACAAAGATTAAGGTTTTTCAAGTTGCACCTTCTGTGAGGTTTACACTAGGGGAGGAATTTGGTTTAGAGCCGGGTAATTTTGTAGAGGGAAAAATCCCTACTGCACTTAGAAAACTTGGTGCAGATATGGTTTTTGACACAACATTTTCTGCTGATCTTACTATCTTGGAAGAAGCGAATGAATTGATTGGAAGAGTGAGCAAATTACTTGCTGGTGACAAAGATGTTAAGTTCCCAATGTTTACTAGTTGTTGTCCATCTTGGGTTTTGTATGTAGAAAAATTTTGGCCAGAGTATAAAGAGCATCTTTCAAGTGCAAAATCTCCTCAACAAATGCTTGGAGCAATAATAAAAACATATTATCCAGATAAGAAGAAAATGAATCGAAAAGACATAACAAGTATTTCTGTTATGCCATGTACTTCTAAAAAATTTGAAGCTCAAAGAGAAGAGATGAGTAGAGATGGATTGCAAGATGTAGATTTGGTTATTACAACCAGAGAACTTGGAAAATTTTTGAGAAAAAAGAAAATTGATTTTTTACGTTTAGAGAATCAAGAATTTGATCAAACATTAGGAACTTATTCAGGAGCAGGAATCATCTTTGGTTCTACTGGAGGTGTAATGGAAGCGGCTCTTAGGACTGCGTACGAAACACTTACTTGTGATAGTTTGCCATCGCTTGATTTTAAAGAGGTCAGAGGAGAAAAAGGTTTAAAGGTTGCTGAAATTACCATACCCAAAGGGTCTTGTAATACGAATGAATTGAAAATAAAAGTTGCTGTTGCACATGAAATCAGAAATGCAAAGAAGATTCTTGAAATGATGAATCGTGGTGAATGTGATTATCATTTTGTTGAAATAATGGCTTGTCCTAGTGGTTGTCTTGGTGGAGGTGGGCAACCAATTCCAACAAACGCAGAAATAAGAAGAAAAAGACGAGAAGCTATTTATGAGAAAGATTCAAAGCTGCCTATTAGGAAATCTCATAAAAATCCAGCAGTGAAACATTTATATGAAGACTTTCTAGGAAGTCCAGGTGGAGAAAAATCAGAGAAATATCTACATACCAAATATGTAGACAGAAAAAGGAGATAATTTTTGAAATAATAATACCCCGCGATACGTTGTGTCGCGGGGTATTTATAATTTATAACACTGGGATCTTGTTAATTTGCTATTTTTTTTAAATGAAGACTTGGCCATTCTTCGATTTCTTCTATGGATTCCTTTTTCAAAAATCTTTCTATATATTCGTTAAGTACCTGAAATGATCTTTGTTCACTCTCAGTAAGCTTTGAGAAGTCTGTTTTGTTTAGAAAGTCATCTCTTTTATTTCTAATCCAAAAATATGAAATTGCTTTGTCGATACCACTTTTCTAAATTTCTTCTTTTAGTCCAGTAATAGTTTCTAATCCAGAAAAAGCATTTTTATAATAACGGTTACTTTTTAAGGCTTGTTCCATATCTGCTAATGAAATAATATCTGTGAGATCACTATCATTATGAATGTCTTTGAATGTTGGTAATGAAATTCCGTGATTATTTTTATGATGATGTTGGCCAACAAGTCTTCCAGTAGTCTCATAGCCTTCTTCTGTTAGGATTTCTTCTGAAAATTGAGCATGCTGATCAATTATTTCCATTAAAGACTTATCCCCGGATAAGTCCCATTGTTCTTCAAGACAAAATAATTCATAGTCAGAAAGCCCCTTTTTTATTGGTACAATATCCTTTGAACGTAAACCAGAAGTTTTAAGTTTTTCAGCAAGTTCTTTTTCGGAATAAGTCGCGTCATCTGATAGCCCCAGCTTTTTTTTGTTTCCCAGCTTAATTCATCATTTTTAGCCATTTCTAAAAATAAATCATCCCAATTTTTTGGTTTTAGCTGTTTTAGTGTCATATAAATCAAGGACTGTAAGTATATCCCCAATAGTGTTATTTTTTGTAGGAAAATCAGAAATGTCCATTTAAGATTCGAACTGTTCCTGGTTTTTTGTAAGTTGTTTCTGTTAAAGGCCAACGTGTTTTAGTTGTTGAATAATCTCGATATAGTCGTCTGTTGTTTTGGCTATTTCTGAAGCCTCAAGTCTTTCATTTTCAAATAACTCTTCAGTTTCTAGTGAATTTTCTTCCTCTTCCTTTTTTTGAAATTGAGAACTTCGAGATAGTTTTTCATTTTTTCTTTTATCTAAGGTTATTTTGATATATATAAAATTGATTGATAACATTAAGTCTGTTAAAATAACAAATGAAATGTTTTTAAAAACCACTCTCATTTTATATGAAAATAAACAAAGAAATCAAGCAAAGAGCTGAAAAATTAAAAGTTACTATCGATGATTATAGACATCGATATCATGTCTTAGACGATCCAACTGTTACTGATGAAATATATGATCCCTTAATGGAGGAGTTGAGGATTTTAGAGAAACAATTTCCTGAGCTTAAAACGGGGGATTCTCCGACTCAGAGAATTGGGGGGAAGACTTTAGATAAATTTCAAAAAGTTAAGCATAAAAAACGTCAATGGTCTTTGAATGATGCTTTTTCTTTTGGAGAAATTAAAGAATGGAAAGATAGAATTTTAAAGATATTACAAAAAGAAGAAGTTAAAGACGAATTGGAATATGTAACAGAGGTAAAGATTGATGGACTAAAAATAGTACTGGATTATAAAGAAGGAGTTCTTGTTAGAGGTGCGACAAGGGGGGACGGAATTATCGGGGAGGATGTTACTGAGAATATAAAAACGATTCAGAGTGTTCCTTTGAGATTGCAAAAATCTATTGATATTACTGTGGTTGGAGAATGTTGGATGGCAGAAAATGAACTAAAAAGAATTAACACAGAAAGAAGAAAAAAAGGTGTGGCAGAATTTGCAAACTCAAGAAATGCTGCTGCTGGTTCGATTAGACAATTAAACTCAAATATTGCAGCAAAAAGAAAACTAGATTCTTATATCTATGGCATAGACTTTTTTAAAGAGGAAGGGGCAAAATTGCCGAATACACAAGTGAAGCAACTAAGGGTTTTGGAAGAGCTTGGATTTAAGGTTAATAAGAATTTTAAATATTTTGATAATCTAGAGGCTATAGCTAGTGAATATAGCTTATGGTCTAAAAAAAGGAATGATCAAAATTATGGTATAGATGGACTTGTGATTAAGATTAATAAAAAGGAGATGCAAAATAAATTAGGGTATACAGGTAAATCCCCAAGATACGCTATTGCGTGGAAATTTCCAACTGAAAAAACAGCTACTGTTATTGAAGATATAACCATTCAAGTTGGAAGAACCGGGGCGTTGACCCCTGTTGCAAATCTAAGACCAGTGAGGATTGCAGGAAGCACAGTCTCAAGGGCAACTTTGCATAACGAGGACGAGATTATTAAGAAAGATATTAAAATTGGGGACACAGTTATCATTCATAAAGCGGGGGATATTATTCCAGAGGTTGTTGAAGTTATAAAAAAAATGAGAACTGGAAAAGAGATCGATTTTAGAATACCAGATAAATGTCCAATTTGTGGAGGTGCAGTAAGAAGAGAAGTTATCCTTGATAAAAAGAAAAGTAGTAGTGCAGCTCATTATTGTAAAAATCCGAATTGTTTTGCTGTAGAAAGGGAAACAATTTCGCATTTTGTTTCCAGAAAAGGATTTAATATCGATGGTTTGGGTCAGAGAATTGTGGAACAGTTAATTCTGGAGGGATTAATAGGTGATGCTGCTGATATATTTACTTTAAAAGTAGGAGATCTTGAAGTACTAGAAAGATTCGCAGAAAAGTCCGCTAAAAATTTGATTAGATCAATAGAAAAAAGTAAAAAAGTTTTTTTGGAAAAATTTTTGTTTGCATTAGGAATCAGACACCTTGGTGAAGAAGGTGCTATTTTGATAAAAAGATGTATCAAGAATAATAGATCTAATTCTCTTTTCATGGGAGGTGAGTTAGGAGAAATAAAAAATCCATTAGAATTAAGAGCTTATATTATTTCTTTGACCGTAGAAGATTTTATAAAGATGGATGGAATTGGCGAAAAAATGACACAAAGTTTAGTTGCTTGGTTTGGTGATGAAAAAAATAAGGATTTTTTGGAAAGACTTTCTGATTCAGGTGTAGAGTTTATGAATGAAACTAATGATAATAAAATATCAAATTTATTCTTATTAAATAAAACAGTTGTACTCACGGGAGCTTTGAAAAAGTTGACAAGAGACCAAGCAAAGGATTTAATAAGAACAATGGGAGGAAAAATATCTTCCTCTGTGAGTAAGAAAACAGATTTATTAATTGTTGGAAAAGATCCTGGTGGAAAATTTGAAAAAGCTAAGGATCTGGAGGTAACGATTTTAACAGAAGATGAGTTCTTGCAAAAAACTAAGGAAGCTAAATAATCTTAAGATAAAGATATGATAAAAGAGAATTTGATTTCAGAAAATGATGTTGAGCATGTTGCAGAACTTGCTAGACTTGCTCTTTCTGAAGACGAAAAGAAAAAGTTTACAGGAGAGCTTAACTCAATCCTGGACTATGTAAAAGAAATAGAAGAAGTGAAAATAGATAATTATCAAAAATTTGATCATTATAACTTAGAAAAAAATAATTTTCGAGAAGATAAACTTAGTGATATTGATGAGGAGGAAAAAGAAGATATTAAGAAACTTTTCCCTCAAAGAGAAGGAAATAGTTTGAAAGTAAAAGAAACACTAGGTGGTGGGAGTCAATAATTAAAGCAAACTTTATTTTGAGTTTTAAACAAGTAAATTGATGATAAAAGAACTTCATGAGAAAATTCAAAGCGGAGAGATTTCTTCTCTTGAATTAACTAAAAAATATATAAAGACAATTGATACTAAGAATGATGGAATTAATGCTCTTTTAGAGGTTTATAAAGAAGAGGCTTTGTCAGAAGCAAGAAAAGTTGATGAGGATGTTAGAAGTGGTAAGAAAATAGGAATGCTAGCTGGGATACCAGGTGTTTTAAAAGACAATATGTGTACAAAGGGACACATAACATCGTCTGCATCCAAGATGTTAGAAAATTATATTGCTCCTTATAATGCTACTGTTGTTGGAAAGCTAAGAGAGGAGAATACTGTTATTTTGGGAAGGGCAAACTTAGATGAGTTTGCCATGGGCGCTTCTACCGAAAATTCAGCATTTGGTGTTACAAGAAATCCCTATGACGAATCTCGTGTAGCAGGGGGATCATCCGGTGGTTCTGCAGCTGCTGTTGCATCTGATATGGCAGTTTGGGCCTTAGGATCTGATACTGGTGGTTCAATTAGACAGCCATCTTCTTTTTGTGGAACAGTTGGATTTAAACCAACCTATGGAAGAGTCTCTCGTTATGGTCTTATTGCCATGGCTTCGAGTTATGACCAAATTGGTCCAATAACCAAAACAGTCGAAGATGCAGCGATAGTTTTCGATTCAATTGTTGGTGAGGACAAAAAAGACAACACAACAATCAATAAGGGTGATGGTAACTTTTTTAAAAATTTAAAGCCCCAGCTTAAAGGCAAAAAAATTGGAATTATTAAAGAAATGTTTGAGAAAGGTTTGAATTCTGAAGTTAGAAGCGTTGTCGAAAAGCGTATTGATTTTGCCAAAAGTCAAGGTGCTGAAATCATTGAGATTGAATTGCCTCATTTAAAGTATTCAATGTCAGTTTACTATTTAATGGTTCCTTCTGAGGTTAGTTCTAATATGGCTCGATTAGATGGGATGAGATTCGGTTTATGTGATGCAATCAAAGATGGTTCTGAGAAGAAAACAATATTGGATATATATAAAAATTCTAGAGATGCAGGTTTTGGTGATGAAGTGAAAAGGAGAATTATCTTAGGGACATATGCTTTGAGCGCAGGATATTATGATGCTTTTTATAAGAAAGCTCAGCAAGTTAGGGAAATCATAAAAAAGGAATTAGACAACGTTTTCAATGAAGTGGATGTGATTTTATCACCAACATCACCACACGTAGCATTTAAGATTGGTGAAAAAGTGTCTGATCCATTAGCTATGTATTTAGAAGATGTTTATACTGTATCTGCTAATGTTGCTATGGTTCCTGCGATTTCTATTCCGGCTGGAATAGTAAGAGAAGATAAAAATGATTTGCCAGTAGGTCTTCAATTAGTTAGTAGGTGGTGGAATGAACAAGAATTATTCAACATTGCAAGTGCCTTGGAATTAAAATAATTAAGTGGTTTGGTTTTTATTTTTAAAAACGGATCATGAAAAAGCTTAGAATAGGTGAAATTGGTGAAAAGGTTGCTGCTAATTATTTAGTTGCACAAGGTTTTGAAATCATTGCTTTTAATTATTCAAATAGCAAAGGTTATTGTGTTGGAGAAATTGATATAATCGCTAAAGATAAAACAAACGAGGAATTTGTCTTTGTTGAAGTGAAAACAAGAAAAGGAAATAAAGACTTAGTTGTTCCAGAGGAAAGTATAACAAAAGAAAAGATAAAACGCTTAAAAAAAGCCATAAACTGGTTTTTAAACGAGAATAAATTGATTGATGTTAACTGGAGAATAGATGCTATTTCAGTTATAGTGGAGATGAGGGAAAGGAAATTTCATATTAAACACATTAAGTATATTCGTTCTTAATTGACAATGAAGTGTTTTAAATGTTTTAATAATATGATACAAATTATTTTTTGACACAATGATTAAGATGAAGAATTCACTCGAGGCTTTATTTGGTTCAAGGGAGAGGTGGCGCCTAATTAAAATGTTTTTGTTGAACTCTGAAGAGAAATTTACAAATAAAGATGTCGCTGCTAGGAATAAAGTTGATGGGAGAAAGATTGCTGGAATTTTGGCACAGCTTGTTAAAGCTGGTTTTTTGAGTACACAAACAAGGGGATCAAAAAAAACATATTTTTTGAATAAGTATTTTTCATTTGTGCAAGAACTGAAAAATGTTGTAGTCAAGTCAAATCTATACCCACAATGTGAAAGTTTAGGTAAAATAAAAGGTCTAGGAGAAGTGCAATTTAGTTTAATATCAGGTGTTTTTGTGGATAATTCTAAATCAAAAACAGATTTATTAGTTGTCGGTGACTTGATTTCAAATGCTAAGCTAAAACATTTATTGGAGGATTTGGAGGCAGAAATGGGAAGAGAAATAAATTATTCATTGATGAGTACTTCGGAGTTTAAGTATAGAATTAATATGTTTGATAAGTTTGTTATGGAATTATTAGAGGCTTCGCATGAGGTTATTATTAACAACATGCAAAAGGAAGTTTTGCAAATGAAGCGAAATAAGAAATTGTAGATATTGCGTTAGCTATTGAAATTTAATGAAAAGTTTTTTTTGTAGAATTGGAAAAATTGGAAATGATTGCGAAGATATTTTCTTGGAATTAATTTGGTGTAACAAATTATCTGCATTTTTTATTTATGGAGGTTTGATTTTAAATTTTGCTTCTTGGGCTGTATTGTGGCAACTAACAAAGCTCAATCAGGAAATTATTATATTACATTATAATGCTTATCTTGGGATTGATTTAATGTTGAATTCGAGTGAAAATTTATTTCCTGATTTATTTTTGGTTGCCATAGGAGGTATTATTATTTTTTTACTAGATATATTGTTAGCAGCTCTACTGTTGTATTTCTCTGGATTTTTAGATAGAAAAGGGAAATGTGAAAAAGAGAAAGAGATGGACGTTAATCTTTTGGGGAGTAATCTAATTATAGTAGGTGGATTTTTAGTGCAATTGGCTATATTTTTATATTCAATGGCGATATTATTTGTTAATTAATTTTTTTATGGGGCAAAGTTACAAGAGCGGTTGGACATATCCTGATCCAAAAACTACTGACAAAGTGGAGAGGAGAAGACAGAGATTTTTTGAAATCTTACCGGGTTTTTTGTGTTGGTTTACATTAATCGGGATGTTTGTATTCTCTTGGATGGCTCCTGTGTATGTTGCTATTTTCATTATACTTTTTGATATTTATTGGATATATAGAACAATTTATATATCAATCTATTCAATTTTGGCTTATCGTAAATTGAAACGATGGAAAAAAATTGACTGGTTTCATAGATTAAAAGCTATTTTTAAGGGAGATTCCTTAATTGATGAGTTGAAATTAGAGATTTTAGATCTCAAGAAGGAATTAAAAAGAGGCAAGTTAAATCGCATAGAAAAAAAAGAGCTTAAGCAGAAAATTTTAGAAAGAGGTAATTTTTTGGTGCGCGCTAAAGATGATCTAAAAAATCGAAAACATTTTTTATCTTGGGAAGAGGTTTATCATGTTATCATGCTTCCAACTGCGAATGAAGAGGCTGGGATTATTGCTCCAGCAATAGAAGCTGTAAAAAAATCAAACTATCCTAATGATAAAGTTATTATTTTATTAGCGATGGAAGAAAGAGAAGACTTGAAAAAGAGAGATATAAAGAAAAAGATTTTACTGGATAAGTACAAGGATGTTTTTATGGATTTCATTGTCACCGTACATGAAGTTAAGGGTAACGAAATGAAGTGTAAAGCTGCCAATACTACATATGCTGCAAAAAAACTAAGAAAATATTTAGATGATAAAAAGATTCCTTTAGAAAATGTTGTTTTATCAAACTTTGATTGTGATACACAAATATATCCTGAATACTTAGCAGCACTAACATATTCTTATGTTACTGAACCAAGAAGATTGAACTTTGCTTATCAGCCATTACCTATGTATCATAATAATCTTTGGGATACGATTGCACCTGTTAGAATCATTGTAACAGGTTCATCTTTTTGGCACATGGTAGAAGCTATGAGACCTGATCATATGGTTACTTTCTCTTCTCATTCAGAGGCTTTTAAAACAATTGTAGATATAGATTATTGGCCAGTAAATGTTATATCTGAAGATTCTGTGGTTTATTGGAAGGCATATAATTACTTTGATGGTGATTATCAAGTCAAGCCGATTTATTTGCCAGTTTCACTTGATGCAGTACTTGGAAACGATTATTGGCATACTATCAAGAATCAATACAAACAAAAGCATCGTTGGGCATATGGTATAGAAAACCTTCCTCTTTTGGGGAGAGCTTTTATGCATAATAAGAAGATCAGCTTACTAAAAAAGGTGAAACATATGTTTACAATGCTTGAAGGTCATCATAGTTGGGCTACAGCTTCTTTTATTCTAGCAGTGCTAGGTTGGTTACCATTAATATTTGGAGGGGAACGTTTCAGTGAAACTACATTGGCACACAACTTGCCATATATTACTAGATATCTTATGACGTTAGCAACGACTGGTTTGGTTGTCTCAATGTTTCTAAGTTTTCTTCTGATGCCACCAAAACCAGCAAGATATTCCAGAAGAAGATATGCAAATATGTTTTTTCAGTGGTTTTTGGCTCCAATTATTGCTCCTTTCTTAGGTGCTGCACCAGCTGTGCATGCTCAAACAAAAATAATGCTAGGTAAATATATGGGAGAATTTTGGGTTACAGAAAAAGTTATAAAAAAGGATAAGAAAAAAAAGGATTAAATTTTTGATAGATGTTTATTGATTGGAGTGTTTATTTTTTGGAAGCTGTCACTGGAGGTTCTGTTTTAGCTTTCTTGCTTGTTATCATTAAGCAAAATTCTAAGCTTTTTTTCTTAAAGAGGTCTGGTGGTATTTCTATAATTTTGCCTTTAGTTTTATTAATTCTATTTAATCCAGAAATAGAATTTACATTAGCACTCAAAGGTTTATCTTTTGGGATGCTTTTTATTCTGCTATTTGGTATATTTGATGACATCTTGAATCTTTCTTGGAAAATACAGTTAAGTTTTCAAATACTACTAGTTTCTTTGTTGGTGCTGTATTTTGGTTTTTCGGTTAATTATTTTGTGGGTCCATTTGAAAAGGTGATACGACTAGATGACTTTGGGTTGGATTTTTTTGGTTACGAAGTCTTCTTTTTTAGTTTTTTGTTTATTTTATTTTGGTTTCTTTCGGTTATGAATTCAATTAACTGGATTGATGGAATTAATGGATTATCTGGTCTAGTTGGGATGTTAGGAGGGGTTTCTCTTCTGTGTATAAGCTTAACTAGGGATGTAAATCAGCCAGCAATTGCAATTTTGGCCATTATCTTTATCGGTGCTGTGTTGGGTTTTTGGTGGAATAATTTTCCAAAAGGCAATATAGAAGCTGGTACTAGTGGAAGTTATGCTATGGGTTTTTTTCTTGCTGTTACTGCTATAATGGCTGGTACAAAGATAGCAACTGCACTTATTGTTTTAGTTATTCCGCTTATAGATGCAGTTCATGTAATCTACGAGAGGTGGCGCAATAAATTGCCAGTAACTAAGCGTGATAAAAGACACCTTCATTATAAACTCCGGGAGATTGGTTGGAGTGATTCAAAAATTGTTCTGGTTTATTTTTTGTTTATATCAATCACTTTATTTCTCTCCTTTCTTTTTGAAACTAGAAACTTTAAAATAGGATTAGTTGTTGGTGAAGTTTTTTTTCTAAGTTTTTTTATAAAAAAGATATCAGCTAAAATTCAGAAATAAAAAAATAACATGAATCTAAAATTGAAAACAAAAGATTATATTTTTCTTCTAGTTGTTCTTGTCGGAATAGTTTTTTTGGTTATTCAAAAGACGAAGGGTAAAAAAAACGATGTTCCAGTGGACAATTCTGCTAAAATTGTTTCCATAGGAGACAATACATTATTTGTTGATGTTTCTGCTAGTGAAGAAGCTAGAAAAAAAGGGCTGAGGGGGGTGGAAAAAATAGAGAAGGACAGTGGAATGCTTTTTGTTCATGAAGGAGTAGGTAGGTTTGGTTATAACATGCATGGACTGACCTTTGATTTAGACTTTATTTTTATTAGAAATGAAGAGGTAGTTGATGTTGCAAAGAGTGTTTCACGAAGATATAATGGTGTAATTGAAGGTGATACTGAGTATGATAGCGTGATTGAAGTGAATGCTGATTGGGTCAGAAAAAACGGTGTGATAATAGGGGATAAGGTTGATTTTACTAAATAGCTTATCTTTAATATGGATTTGAATGAATATTAAATTTCCAAAGAATGATAGAAATTATTGTTGGACAAGTCATTCGAAAAGAAAAATGATTCAATATTCAATTGGTCCAAATTTGGTAAAGCGAGTGATAAGGTTTCCTGATAGAAAAGAAGAAGGAATTGTTGAGAACACAGTAGCTTCAATGAGGCGTAAAGTGGGCAAAAGCAGCACAAAGGAAACATGGGTTATGTATCAATATGAAAAAGGTCAAAAGAGAGTTATTTCAACTTGGATTTTTCCAGGGGAAAGTCCAATAAATAAAAAAATCTTTGTTCCTGAAGAAACATGGATTGAGATTTATAAACATCAGAAAAAAAAAGGGGGTAATGTATGGTTGTAGAATGTACGCAAAAAGATGGTAAAAAAGCCAGGTTCCTCAGAGTACACCGGAAACTAAAAAAATCTTTCTATAGTGATTATTATTAATTTCCTTTATCGTATTTCTGTCGATAGGAAAAAAGATAACAGTCTTTAAGCTTTAGGTTTCTTGAATGCAATGTGATCTAGACAAATATGTTTGGATTACACTTTTTTATTCAAGAGAAAGATTGTTATTGATATTATTGAGAATATATTTTATTTTTCAAGAATTATTAGCTGTGGTAGTGGGGTGTTTTTTGAAACACAAGAAAAGAATAAGATGAATAAAGAAAAGGAGAGATTTTTAAGATTTAGTTTTTTCTGAAGACAATAACTTAAAACTTTAGAAAAACTTTAGGTTTTCTTTATAATTTCTTCAGGTAATTTTTGTTAGTATTAAGTTATCACTAAAGAATTTGTTTTTTGTGACAGGATATTGGTCTTAATAGTTCTTTGAATAACTAAAATACTTGTAAAAGAGTATGTTGCAGAAATGCACTTTCTTGCCTGAAAGTGCATTTTTATTTTAAAAAGTCTTTTACAATTGTGAATATTTTTGGTAGATTATTTTCCCAGATAATTGTTTTGTTTTTGTAAAACCAAGTTTTTTGACGTTTGGCGTATCCTCTTTCTGCGATAAGCACTTTTTCGCGAAGCTCTTCCTTGGATATTTTATTTTGTAAGAAAAGTGGAATCCAGAAATAACCAAGTCCAAATGATTGAATTTTTTTCCAACTTAAATTATATGTACTTTTTAAATACTTTATTTCCTTAATCATTCCAGCTTGCCATCTATTATTTAATCGTTTTTGTATTTTTTCAGTAAGCTCTTTTTGAGGCCAATCAATTCCAATTTGTAGAAAGTTGATGTTTGAAGGAGGTGAGTTTTTAATGACAGGTACTTTTCCTAACTCTTCTATTATTTCGATAGCTCTTATTAAGCGCACTTTATTTTTTGAGTCGATAGTCTTAGCTCTTAAAGGGTCTTTCTTTTTTATTATACGCATCAATTTCTCGGTAGAAAATAATGTTAATTTTTTTCTGAGCTTTAAATCGGGTTTTACTTCAGGGAATATTGTGCCTTTTGTTATAGCATCAATCCAAAAACCAGTACCACCGCAAATGATTGGTAGTCTATTTCTTTTACTTATTTCTTTGATTTTATTCTCACAATCTTTTTTGAAGTTTGAGATATTATATTTTCCTCTGGGAGAACGAAAATCTAGTAAGTGGTGGGGAACTTTTTCTGACAAAAAGGCTTTGAAAAAGGTGTTTTTTCCTTTTAATTTGAGCCATTTTCCTGTAACTTTTCCAGTTCCTAAGTTCATGTCGCGATAGATTTGACGAGAATCAGCTGAAATTACTTCCCCGTTGAATTTTTTTGCTAATGCAATAGCAGTGTCTGATTTTCCAGAAGAAGTTGGTCCTAGGATAACAATAACTTTTAGTTTATTCTGTTTAGTTTTGTTCATGAGTTATAAATAATTTAATACCCTAAATATTATACATTTAAGGACTTATGTCAAACATTGTTATTTGATATTGACAAAAACGCAGAGTATAGTATAATCTTAGTGAAATAAAATCTCTACTATGAAAAATATTCTAGTGAGAAAAAACAAGTACATTATGTATTTCGTCTCAGGGCGATAATTTTTTTCAGCTGGAAACATTCTTTTATAAATATAGCATCTAAAAGAATTTCGGCAAAACCAGGTTTTGTCTTTTAAAAAATAAATAAGTCGAAATATAGGACATAGCTTTCTAACTGTATTTTATTTTTGGCTTATTTATTAAAGATGAATAAGTCAGAATAGGTAAAATGGTTCTGTGTAAAATCAGAAAGAAGACAAACAACAAGTAACTTGAAAAAGGAGTGCATTAGATGACAACAAAAGCGAAGCGCAAGGCTTTAATCAAAGCAAAAAATGCTGAATACCAAATTCGTGATTTAGACTCAAAGAAACAATTTATGAAGGGTCTCAATCTAGGTCGGCATGAGTTATATAATATCTTAAGTTTGCAAAGAACTAAGGAGTACAGAGCGAAGAATATTCTCAAAAAAACAAGTATATTCGACTAGAACATACATCAGCTAGTCCTATAGCTCTATTTATTTATTTATAAAAAAGGGAGTTTGTATAAATTATCCAAACTTCCTTTCCTCAATAAATTTAAAAATTAACATAAACTGTTAAGTGTACTTGACAACGCAACTTTAAATTAGTATTATTATCAGCAAGTTTAAGTGAATATCATTAATTTGATGAATCAAAAAAGAGTTACAATTTATATGTTTATTCTCTTTAGTATCCTCTGGCTTATCCAGACTGGTTTTGGTTTATCGAGAATAGAGGTTTAGAAGAAATTATAAAAATTCTCAATAGTCCAAAGCCGGCCACAAAAGGTCGGTTTTTGTTTAATTTATAAAGTGAAAGAGTTCACTTAGTACTCTACAATTTAGCGATATATAATTTTGACGGATAAACGTCAAACATCAGAGAAGGAGAGAACGATATGAGTAAAAGAGAAATTTATCTTCAAAATGGAGCATTGTTAGGTGATCAAGTCATGGATGGAGCTGAGTTAAATGTTGATACTCTCGTTGAAATATCAATGCAGAAGTTGCGAGATCGTGATACGGTCTGGCCTCTCATAGGGGATCTTTTCGACGGAGGAGTTAAAATTTTCTCTCCAAACACAACAGAAGTTGCTGTTATTGAAGGACTTGGTTTTGAAGCAGAACACTGTGTGAAAGGCAAATTTACCGCGGAAGAACTTCGGTTGTGGGCTAATAATTCAACCTGGGTTATTGATGAAGAAGATCTTTATGATCCTACACAAAATAGTACATCGAAAGGAGGAGTTATCTTTGTTTGTGATCATGGTCCCAAAGTTATAAAGCCAATGAGAATTTTGAGGATTCGTTCTGACAATGGAAATGTATTTATTTATGTTGACAACGAAGAGGATCCCACCTACATCTTTAATTGTCGCGAAGAGAAGTGGCAAATTAAACTGAGTCGTAGCGTTAAGAAATTGGCCCGAAAGAGAAAGAAAAAGCTTACACCATTAATTGTGATGCCACCTGCAAAGGACGGTGTTACAACTATTGGCAAGGAGAGTGTCTTTTATAAATCTTTGGCAGAAAATCGTTTGTGCGGTTATGTACCACCAGATAATTCTGGCGATGAGGCAATTCTAAAGATTATTCTTGCGCATACAGAAGAACAGATCAAGTTTACAGCAGCTGAAAGAGCAGACCTCTTGGGGAAAGTTAGTTGTTTTGTGCAGGAAGATAAACCTGTCGAGATTACGATTTCCTTGGCTATTGGTTGCAGAATTCAGAATCGTTTGAAGTACTTTGATGATACCAATTTACCCACATTAGGATGGGTTCATTTTGCTTGGTGTTTCAGATACATAAATGAAAAGATTAAAAGGATTTATAGTCCTGGCATCAAGCTCATTGTTTTTGATGAAGCAGTACTGTTCTATGAGATGATGAATATTCCCGAACAAGCAGTTCGAGATAATTTGGCAGTGACCAGAACCATTATTGAAAATATTGGCTCTCCGATTGAGGTATATGAAATGGAGAAAAATCTGTTTCCGGCAAGTGAAATCATTTTCAAGCCAAACTCTGCTAAAAATCCTCAAGTTTATGCAATGGTATGTTCTTTGATTGAAATGGAAGACAAAGAAATAATGCAACATTTGTACAAGAGTAGGGGTAGAGATTATGCTAAGATTCGTCAGAATGTTGGTGAAAAACTATGGAAAAAAGCTCAGAGATTTTCTGACACAGTAGTGTCTTATCTTTCATGGAGAAAGGAGATTAAACTTTTTCAGAAGCTTGGTTTTGATAATGCCCTGGATGCATGTATTACTGATAAAGATGGTCGAGTGGTCTTTGATATCACTTCTGGTCTTTTGATTAATCATGGTATGCCTGTTGTAAGGCGTGGAAAGAGTGGGTTATACAAGTTTTTTGTACTTCCTGAATATAGAATTCATGATGAGTTTCCCAATGCGAAGCCGGTGTTTATTGATCCAAGGCAGAGTTTTGGTATTGATGAAGATCCATACACGTTCTATTATCGCGAAGAATGATGTAATATCGCTAACCGAAAAATTCCGTAAAGGAGAATCGGAAAGGGCTGATTGGATTTTAAGTATTCAATCAGCCCTTCATTTTTATTCTTGGAATTTAGTTGACCTTTGGTGTATGTTTATTTATTATAAATGAAGAAACAATTAAAAGTAATCAAAAAAATGAAATCAAATCCACATGTGTATCCGTACACACCATTTCAAAATCTTTCTAACAAAGAACTAAAAGATAACTTCACAAGCGAAAAAGAAATAAATTTTAAAGACGTAGCAAGGGAATTAAAAAATATTGAAAATCCAATAGTAAATATCACTGGGGATACTGTTGCGGAAAGAATTTTTTCTATTTTCTTAAACGAAGAGCTTCGTTTCGGTCCAGCAGAATTCCTTTTAGATAACAAGGAATTATGGTTGGAGAAGTTGAATTATTTTATTGAAAAAAACAAAACAATTCGTTTTTCAATCCTAGGTTTTCCTTTTAAGATTCCAGTTCCGTTGAAAACGAACAGAATTTTGCCTGACATGGGGGAATTATTAGCAGTAAATCGTTTGAATTATGTGATGGAGCTTTGTAATAAAGAGTATTTAAATGGTGTGAAAGTTACAATTTTTTCTGAAGGTGGGTTTGATAAATCAGTTGGAGTTCCACATGCTGAGTCAGTTTCTTATCATAATTTTTTAGTACAAGCAATTAAAGCCATCGGATTTGATAAGAATATAGAAGTTGTACCGCTTTCTGATATGGAAAATATAATAGAGGATTTCGACGAAAAGTATCGAGAAAAAATAGTCAAGCTTAGAGAATTGTATGAAAATAAAGATGAAAAATATTTAGCTAAATATGAAGGAACGAAAGATTCTATCTATCGAATCGTTAGTACAACTGGTGTGGCAAATGAACTTCTGATGGATGTTTATAATGAAGACATAACACGCAAAAGTCTTTCCGACGAAGCTCTGGTTATTAGGGATGATATCGAAAAGCGAATGCATGATGCAATTTTTATGTACCATGCATATTTGATGGTTAGAGATGATATTGATTTTATTGAGAAAACAATTCCAAATGCTATTACACTTTCAGTTTCGCCAAAACCGAATAGATTAGGTATAATTCCTATTAGGAAGGACTTGAAACGTTTGCCTTATCATTCTGTTCCTGTTTTTGATTCTAAAAAGGGGCTTTTCTTTACAGAATATTTAATTGATATTCAGCGTGAAGAGTCTATTTTTGAAAAAGTTTTTTTGAAGGAAAGTGAAGATAATAATCCGTTCTATTACATTAGAAAATAGATATGAAGAATTGTTTAGCAATTGACATTGGGGGATCTAAAATAGAGATTTGCAGATTTAATGATAAATGTGAAATAATCTCTAGTAAAAAATTGAATACAAAAAAATTTTCCATTGGAAGTGTTGAATTCTTAGAGGAAATCAAGACCCTTATTAGAGAGAATCTCGATGATTCTATTTGCAAAATAGGTATAAGCTTTAACTGTGTTGTAAAAAAAGGAGTTGTTTTGTACAGTTCTCTTTTGGGCGGCGAGATAAATTTTGATATAGAAGGTGAATTCTTGAAAGAATTTAATCTTCCAGTTAAGCTTATGAATGATGTTAATGCAATGGCTTTAGCAGAAAGTGTTTTTGGAAAGGGTAGTAATGTTGAGAGTTTTGTCTTGTTGAATCTTGGGACAGGTATTAGACCGTCTTTTGTTACAAATAATGTAATCATAGAAGGGTGTAGAGGGAATTTTGGTGAAATATCACAAAGGGAGTTATTGATTCCAGAATTTGATGGTTTGATAAAAAATGACGATTTAATTTCTGGAAAAGGTATTTCAAATATTTATAAAAAAATTTCCAAGAAAGATAAGGATGCCTACGAAATTTTTGAATTGTGTAGACAAGACGATAGAGATGCTTTAGGTGCACTTACAATTTTTAGAAAATATCTAGCTAGTTTTTTGCAAGATATAAGTTATTTTTATAATCCAGAGAGAATTATTTTGAATGGATCTTTAAAGAAAGCTTCGGACTTGTTTTTGCCTCAGGTTATAAATACTTATCGTGAGAATACCTTGGAAATATTTCATTTTAAAGATATGGTCATTTCAGATATTGATCATAGTGCTTGTTTGGGAGTGATTCAATAAATATGGAAAAATGGATAATAAAAACACCCTTTCTGGGTGTTTTTATCTGAAAAGTTTAAATTAATCAAATAGAAGAGGTATAGAACGAGGGAACTCTCGGTAGGTTTCTTGAGTATGCTTAACGAAATTAAGGATGTTATCTTTTCTAATTTTGAAGCTGGAGTTTGTAGAATAGGGATTAGCTTTGATTATGTTGTCAGAAATGGAATCATAGTTCATAGCTCTCTCCTGGGCAATGATAAGATAAATTATAATTAGGAGAGGAAACCCAGGGGTGTTCTCGGTGTACCGACCAAAGTTATGAATGATGTCAATTTTATGGCATTAGCAGAGAATATTTTTGGTAAAAGTAGAGATATTGATAACTTTATTCTTCTTAATCTTGGAACTGGTATAAGACCATTATTTGTTGTTAATGATGTCGTAATAGAAGGTTCTGGCGGTAACTGTGGTGAGATTTCACAAAAAGAGATCTTTGTTTCAGAGATTGGTAATAGGATGATTAAATAAGACGAGTTACTTGCTGGAAAAGGAGCTTCTAATATATACAAAGCCTTGAGCAGAAAAAGTTTAAGCACAAAAGAAATCTTTGAGCTTTGCAGATCTGGTGAAGAATATGTAAAAAAGATCAGGGATATTTTTGTAAAATATCTTTCAAATTTTTTGCAGGACCTGAGCTATTTTTATAATCCTAGAAAAATTATCGTAAATAAGTCTTTGAAAAAATCAGCAGATTCTTTTTTACCTCAAGCAGAGAAACTGTTTTGTAGCAATACTATGGAAATATTTCATTTCGAGAAGTTACTTGTTTCAGCTGTTAATAAAGGGCTATGTCTAGGCGTTATTAGCTAAAGATTCGTGTATGTAAAAAAGTGTATCAGATTATTAATATTGATATACTTTTTTTATTAGATTAATGTTTCTAGAATTTTTGGTAGTGCACTTTTGTATTTAACTTGATGCGTCGCTAGTCTGTTTATTTCTTCGCACTTATTGCCCACTGCAATTTTTACAGGTAAAGGCAGTTTAAACATAGGAATATCATTAAAATCATTTCCAGCAATACCAATTTGGCTCAAGGGAATTTTTAGAATTTTACTCATCTGGAGAATGCCAGATGCTTTATTGATATTCTTTTCTGTTATAGAGAATTCAGAATCATTTTTTGCACAATTAATATTTTGTTGAATTGGTAAACTACCCGAATATAGTTTAATAGTAAATTTAACACAGCCACTCTTTAGAAATATTTCGTATAGTTCTTCTAGGGAATCGGAAAGTTTTCTTATAAGTGTAGGGTACTTATCTTTAAGTCTTTCACCAATTATTTTATCTGGACAAAAAATAAAATATTTATGTCCAGTTAGACCAAAAAAGCCTATGTATTCAAGGTTGTTTTGTAGGAACTCTTCTTTTGCAATTCTGAAAGCTTCTTTCGCACTTTTTTTTGAGAAAGGAAAATTCACAAGGTCATTTCCCTTTAAGTCTGTTATTCTTCCTCCGCACTCTAATATCATATAAGTTCCTAAAGGAAAGCCTCTGTTTGCAAATTCTTTGCTACGGATAAAACCTCTTCCGGTTACAAATGAGAATAATGTGTTTTGTGAATTTTTCAGTATAGAAAAACTTGTTTTATTTAAGGTCCCGTCAATATCAAAGAACCAAAGTTTTGGTTTTTTTGTCATTAAAGTTTGTTAGTAATTGTTATTTGATATTATAGCTGATTTGTATTTTTTTGTAGTTTTGTTAAAAGGGTTTGACACTTCGCGTTGATTTATTATAATTTTTTTGTAGAATTTATTTCAAACTATGAGTGTATTCACTTTAGAAAATTCAGTCAAGCAAGGCACAAAGATATCTCCAGTTACACTGGCCATTTTGTGTTTGCAGGGCAATTTTCTTAGAGAATAAACTAAAGATTCGTAGTTAAGAAATTCTCAAAGATGAAACAAGAAACTGCCCTGAAAGCGGCTTTTTTGTGAATACTTTTACAATAACATAAGTTTTATAACAAAGAGAGAGGTATTAGCAATGGGGGAAAATTGAAAATTTGTTTGAAGGTTTTATTGGTGCCTATCATTGTGGTTGTTTTGGGTTTTTATTTGAAGTTTCCCTGAGTAATTTTGGAGAAAATAAGTGCAAAAAATTGTTTCATAAGTTTCCTAATGTTAATCCAGAGATAAACATTGATTTGATGAAATATCTGTGTGCCGCTGGTTTTATGGAAGGTGCAGATGATTCACCTGTAACATATGATGGTTCTCGAATTGATCACGTTACTACAAGAAGAATTGGTTCTGATGAAAAGAATATTTTTCTTAAGGACTTTTCTGTTTTACGTAGTAAAAAGCAGGTTACAATTGAAGATGGGCTATTGGAAATTTAACAATTTCTGACAAAAAATCTTGATCTGATAGAAGAGTTATCAATTTTTCAGGGTTCTTTTTGGTAAGTATATCCTTTTGGAATTTTTTATTGCGAGAGTTTGTTGTTAATGGTAGATATTGATAATATGAACATCAAACAATATTTTAAACAATTGTCGATTAACTTCAAAGAACGGAAGAGGCTATTCGGTTCTTCTTTTGCTTCTGTACATGCCTCTGCAGGCATTCCCATTGATCATAATCTAAAGCGTAATGTTTTTCATGTGAAAGGTTATCATTGGCAGTGTTTTGGTCGGTAAAAAAGAAAAAGATGTTTTTTTAGAATTGGTCTTGGTGATGGAGAAGACTATATGGGAATGAGTATGGCTATTGCTATTGAAAATCCTAATGCAGCATTCTTTGAAGTTGCTTATCAGATGATTATTGACAAGGGTGGTTTAGTGATTCCACAATTTATCACTGCCCAAGTTTCTCCTATGCAAATCGATAATAAGTTAAAGTTTGTTCCTGGTTTTTTACCTCATGAAGATTTTCCTTCAAAGGATTCTCTGTTTGAAATTCAGGCAGTTATTACCAAGTTATTAGGCGGTGGTAACATTTTTGATACTATGATTATAGCGTTAATAAATTATTATCGTGCTGGGGGTGTAACGCTTTTGCGGGAATAAAAGGTGAAGACAATTTATGGTTAAGGTATCACGCGGATGAAGTGGTTGAGTCGCATTCTGGTGCTAATAGAATTATTGCTAAGTGTGCCAGTAAAATATACTGTAATCGTTTTAATCGTCTTGGCTTTTCCAGGGTTAATGGATGGTGGATGAGTGATGATTTTATGCAAACAATGAAAGCAGCTCTTTCTTTTCATCAAACAGGTACAAGGAAAGTCAAGGTTGTTTGTCGATGTGATGGTCAGAATGTGACAAGGAGAGTGAATTTGCCTGTTGCAGAAGTCTATGTATCAGAATCAGGACTTGCAAAGCTTGGAGAGAGAGTTTTCGATGAACTACCACTTTCAAATGGAGAAATTTGTTTACACGATATTTTTTCACTTCTGAACATTTTTAAATCTGTAAAGAAGCAGTCATTAGCACTTTGCTGTGTTCAATAGTAAATATGAAACTATTGTTTTTGTGTGGGATTCTAATTTTAGAATCCCGTCTTTTCTTAAATTTTTATTTGGATGATTTAATAAAGAGAGTAATATTAGTACTGTATGTTTTTATAATACTTAATTTAGTTTTATGTAGAAGAATGAAAACAAACGTTTGATAAAAATCTTTTTGGAATTAATTAAAATAGATAGTCCTACTGGTAGTGTTGAGGGAATTCAAAATTTATTAAATGATTTTTTCATTAAATATGATTTCGAAGGTGGCTTAGATGGAAATGATAATCTGGTTTTTAGGACTAAGAAATTTGATACTAGAAAGTCACTTTTTTTAACAACCCATATTGATACAGTGAGTCCTGGGGAGAGCATTAAGCCTAGAATCAAGGATGACTTCGTTATAACGGACGGGACTACAATTTTGTGAGCGAATCCAAAGTCTGGAATTGTGGCGATTATGTTTTTAGTTGAAAAAATGTTTAAAGTAAATAAAGAATTTTGTAATTTAGAATTGATATTTTCAACGAATGAAGAAGAAGAGAAATACATACTTGCTTGTGTTAATGTAAAATCAGACAAGGCAATAGTGATTAATAATATTGCAGAAATAGATAGGGTGTTGTACAAAAGTTCGTTTGCTAAAGTATTCGAAGTTTTTGTGGAAGATAAGGAGGTTTATGCTCAAATTGATTATGATAAAGAAGCTAGCGCAATTACGTCTTTAGCAAAAATTATCAATAGTATGGATTGGGGATTTTATGAAGATGGATGTGTAGCAAATACAGGAATAATAACAGGTGACAAGACTACTACTTTGGTGGCTAAGAATGCTTATTTAAGGGGAAGTGTGTATTGTTTTAAGAAAGAAGACGTGAATGTTTTTCTTGAGAGATTACAATCTTCTTGTGATAAGGCAGACAAAATTTTTGAAACTAATACAAACATTAAGATTATTGAAGAATACAATGCTGCAGTGGCAAATGTAAAAGGGGAATTGGTTTTTAAATTAAGAAAAATATATAAAAATAATGAAATCGAAATAAAATTGGAGAAGCAACTTTTGGTTAGTAGTAATAATTGTTTGGCAGATAAAAATGTTGAGTCTGTGAATGTTGGGCTGGGTTATTATGGTTGTTATACTGTAGAAGAAAAATTTTCCATTTCACAGTTTGAAAAATTTGCTGAAATCCTAGAAAATATCTTGGTCGACTTTAAGTTGGTTAAATAGCTGCATGGTTTTCTAATTTAGAATCAATTAAAATAGTTGGAATGTGCCGACTAAATGTTTGTTTTCAATGATTGGATGTTGTTGGGTTTTGATTTTTATTGTATTATGTAAAATACAATAAGCTTAATCTTATTTAAAAGTAAAAGTTGTTTTATTAGTAAAAATAAAAAATGGAAAATTTTTATCAAGATGTTTTAAAGAGAATTGAAAGAGCGAGTAAAGTTCTTAATTTACCAGAACAAATTAAGAATGTAATTTTGAATCCGCAGAGAATAGTTCAGCTTTCGCTTGTATTAAAACGTGATAATGGTGACCTTGAAGTTTTTCAGGCATATCGAGTCCAACATAATGATGCTTATGGACCGTTCAAAGGTGGAATTAGATTCCATGTTAATACGGACTTGAATGAAGTGAAGGCATTGGCAATATTAATGACATTAAAAAACTCTGTTGTAAATTTACCATACGGAGGAGCTAAAGGAGGAATAAGTGTTGATCCCAGAAGTTTATCTGAGGCTGAATTGGAAAGACTTTCTCGGGCGTATGTTAATGGCATTTATAGTATTATTGGTTCAAAGAAAGATATCCCAGCACCTGATGTAAATACAAACAGTCAGGTTATGGCTTGGATGGCTGATCAATATAGTTTGTTGAGCAACAATTATGTACCAGAGAGTTTTACTGGAAAACCAACTAATTTTGGTGGAAGTTTTGGCCGTGATATAGCAACTTCATTCGGTGGTATTGTTGTACTTGAGGAATTTCTAAAGACAGTGGATAATTTTGGAAAAACTCAAAGTGAATTAAAAGTTGCAATTCAAGGCGTTGGCAATGCTGGTTCAAATGCAGCGAGGATTTTGGCTAAAAAAGGTTATAGAGTTGTCGCTATTTCAGATTCTCGTGGTGGAATTTATAACGCAAATGGTTTAAAGATAAAGTCGATTTTGAATGAGTATGAGGAAAAAAAATCCAGAGATAAGTCGATTACTATAATGGATACTAAGTTTGAGTGTGAGAAAATTACAAACCAACAACTTTTAGAATTAGATGTCGAAGTTCTTATTCCAGCTGCTTTAGAGAATCAGATAAGTCAAAAAAATGCATCGGAAATCAAAGCGATGGTTATTCTTGAGCTTGCTAATGGTCCAGTGACTTTTGATGCAGAGGAAAAATTGCTTGCAAAAAACATAACTCTTCTTCCAGGGATATTAGTTAATGCAGGTGGTGTTGTAGGTAGCTATTTTGAATGGGTTCAAAATAACTCAGGTGATAAGTGGAGCAAGGCAGAGGTTTTGGAAAAAATTGAAGATAGAATGAAAGAATCTTTTGCTGATTTATATCAAGTTAAGAATAAACTGAATACAGATTATCATACGGCGGCCTTTGTTTCTTCAATTAACAAGGTCAAGGAGATAATGAGTCTTCGTGGAAGGATATAATTATATAAAAAATGAAGCTATGAGTAATAAAAAATATTACACAAATGAGCAAGCTAAGGAAATTGGAGAGAAGTTGGGACTTGATTGGATGAAATTTGATATAGACCAATTTCGTCGAGGAATGGATATTGAAATGGAGCATGGTTTAGTTGATGTGAAGACAAATGTTTCAAATGATGATTCTTTGATAACTGGTAAGATTGCGTTGGCACACCTAAATGAATTTCCAGACTATTATGATCGTTTAGAGAAAATGGAAGAAGAAGCTGAGAAATTTTGGGAAGATAAATAGTACAAGTAAAAAAAGTGAGTAATTTTATTGTTTATAAAATAAGGACTCCGATGAGTTTTTATGTTATTATATATTTGTAGTAAAAATAAAAATAAAAAGATGGAAAATAGTTATGGTGTAGAAAATGGTATGGAATCAAGCAGCCTTGATACATCCGTAGAGGTTGAGGGGTATCCTAATTATATGGAGTCTGATCATGGTTTATTTAACTCAGCTTTTTTGGGTGCAGGATTTTTCATTACTTTTTTTACTTTTTTTGTTATTTTGTACGTGTATTATGCATTTGCTTTTCAAAAAATGGCTAAAAAGGTTAGCATTCCGGATGACTGGTTTGCCTGGGTGCCTGTTTTACATTTTGTTCTTCTGCTTAGGATCGCGAATAGACCACTTTGGTGGATTATTTTAATGTTTATACCAATTGTAAATATAATAGTTCAAATAATGATTTGGATGGATGTAGCAAAGGCTATGAGGAAGCCAGAATGGGTAGGAGCTTTAGCTATAGTTCCAGTGGTAAATTTAATTATTCCTGGGTACTTAGCTTTTTCGGATAAAGATGTTATTTTTGAAGGTCCTGGAGGTCTCAACCAGGTTAATAATTCAGGTGGTTCTGGTGATTTTGTTAAAGTTGATTCTCAGAATGCTGATCTCGTTAGACCTATTAAAATGGAAAATCCAGCAAATAGACAATTTGTAAAAAAAGAAGACGAAGGTTTAGAGTAGAGCAGAAAATGACTTGCCAAAAGTTTAAAAATAAGTGAAAATGAACCATAAATTCAACTTTAATTATGGAGAATATTCTTGTTTTTACATCATTTACTAAAGAGATCATAGAAAATGTTCTTAAAGGTGGAGTTGGCGTTGTGCCTACAGATACAATCTATGGAGTTATTTGTGGTACTCAAAGATCAGAAGCTGTAAACAGAGTCTATAATGTTTGTAATAGGGATCTAGACAAACCGTTTATTGTTGTAATAGGCGGTTTTAGCGATTTAGAGAAGTTCGATATTTTCCTAAATTCTAAACAAAAAGATATCCTGATGAATTATTGGCCTGGTGAGATTAGTGTTGTCTTGGATTGTCCCCAAGACAAGTTTACATATTTACACAGAGGGAACAAAAACATTGCTTTTAGATTTCCAAAGGAGCAAATATTTTTAGAATTTTTAAAAGAAACTGGACCTTTGGTTGCAACTAGTGCAAATCCACAAGGCGAGGAATACGCAAAAAACATAAATGATGCTAAACATTACTTTATTGACAAAATGGATTTTTATATTGATAGGGGTGAAATAACTTCAACTCCTTCAACTATTATTAAATTGATTGATGATAAAGTTAAAGTTTTAAGAAAAGGTTTTATGAAAATAACACAATAGATATGAAAGGTATTTTTGCTATAAATAAGCCAAAAGGTCCAAGTTCTTATGCAATAGTAGGGGCAGCTAAACGTTTAGTTTGGGGGGTAAGAAAAGAGAAAAAGTTGGGCATGCTGGTACATTGGACCCATTGGCGCAAGGCGTTTTTGGTTGTTGCTGTTGGACGAGAATTCACTAAAAAAATAGGAGAAATGGTTGCAAAAGAAAAAGAATATCAAGCTGAGATTAAATTAGGAATGACAAGTACTACAGATGATGAAGAAGGTGTAAAAACCGAAATTGAGGTAAAAAAGTATTCCTACATTGGAGGAAATCGAAGGAGTAAAGAAAGAGTTTTTGGGTGAGATTGTACAAATTACACTAGTATATAGTGCTGCTAAAGTCGGAGAAGGGGAAGAAGGCTATATAAGAAAGCAAGAAGAGGTGAAAAATTCACACCACCTCCACGGTTTGTTTTTATTCAAAGAATTGATATCATTTCTTATGAATGGCCAATACTAGAGTTAAAAGTTGTCACTGGACCAGGAGTATATATCAGATTTTTGGCTAGAGAATTTGGAGAAAAACTAGAAACAGGGGGGGTATTTAAAGAATCTAATAAGAACAAGGGTTGGCGAATATCGTATAGAAGATGCTGTTAGTGTTGAGGAGTTAAAGAATTGAAAAATTTATGGAAAAGAAAATTTCTAAAGAAGAATTAAATAAAAGAAAAGAGAGGGCTTTGATTATAATCGATAAACTAGCTATTCTTTTTCCAGAATCAAAAATTGCCCTAAATTTTTCTAATAACCTAGAGTTGCTTATAGCAGTGATTTTGTCAGCACAATGCACTGATAAAAAAGTGAACGAAGTGACTGAAAAACTTTTTAAAAAATATAAAAATCTCGGTGATTATCTTGATGCTGATTTAATGGAATTTGAAAAAGATATACATTCAACTGGTTTTTATCACAATAAAGCTAAGAATATTTTAGCAGCTGTGAAAATTATCAAAAATGATTTTAATGGTAAGGTTCCTGATAGGATGGAAAATCTGTTAAAGCTCCCAGGTGTTGCTAGGAAGACAGCGAATATTGTTCTTGGTGATGGTTTTGGTAAGGTTGAAGGAATCGCTGTGGATACTCATGTCAAAAGACTCTCTCTTCTTTATGGGTTAACAAAAGAGAATAATCCTAATAAGATAGAAAAAGATTTAATGAAGATCATTCCCCAGACGGAATGGTTGAATTTAAATCATAGATTAATTGAGTATGGAAGAGAATACTGTCCTGCCAGAAAACATGATCACAACAATTGTCCTCTTACTAAAGACGTTGATAGTATAAGATAATTTCTATATTCTGTAAGGAATTATCAAAAAACAGACCTAATGAGGTCTGTTTTTTAGAGACAATATCAGAAGTTATTTGTTTATTGATCTTGCAGCGTTTGTTCCTGCTAAATAACCAGTACTCCAGCATATTTGTAGGTTGTATCCACCAGTAGGACCATCTAGATCAATAACTTCACCAGCGAAATATAAATTTGATATTTTTCGTGAATTCATTGTTTGGGAATTAATCTCTTTAAGGTCGATACCTCCAGATGTGATAATTGCTTGTTCAAATCCAACTAATTCAGTGATGTTTATAACTAGATGCTTTGCTAAGTTGACCAGGAAATGTCTTTCTTTTTTAGAAATTTTATTTACTTTTTTCTCAGGGCTAATTTTTGAAAAATTTATCAAAATGGGAATTAGTTTTTGTGGAAACAAATCATTCAGAGAATTTTTAAATTGTTTATTTTGATATTTTTGAAAATCTCTCTGTATTCTTTTGTCTAGAGTGTCGAAATTCAATGCTGGTTTTAAATCAACGGCAAGTTGAACTCTTCCAGTTTCTAGAAGTTCGCCAACTTTCTTACTTATATCTAGTACGATTGGCCCACTTAGTCCAAAATGTGTAAAAAGCATATCACCAAATCTCTCGTCTACTTCTTTGTGGTTTTGAATCACGCTTAACTTAACATTTTTTAAAGTTAATCCTGTGAGGAAAGTTGGCCATTCATCATAAGTTTTAATTGGTGTTAATGCTGGTCTTGGTTTTATAACTGAGTGACTGAATTGTTCTGCCCATGTGTAGCCATCTCCTGTTGACCCAGTTCTTGCGTATGATCTACCTCCAGTGCAAAGAATGAATTTTTTGGCAATGACCTGACCTTTCTTCGTGGACAGACTTTTTATTTCATTGTCTTCTATTTTTATTGAGCTGATTTTATTATTTCTGATTACAGTAACCTTATTTTTTGTAAGTTTATTTCTTAGTGCTGTTACAATATTTTCTGCAGAGTCAGACTTAGGGAAAACTCTTCCACCTCTTTCTGTTTTTAATGCAACTTTTTCTTCACCAAAGAAGTCCTTAGTATCTTGAATGTCGAATTTAGCTAATGAAGAAAAAAGAAACTTACCGTTTTTGCCAAAGATATCTAGTAAGTTATCTTTTGTGAAATTTTCTTGTGTTATATTACAACGACCTTTTCCAGTGATAAGTAATTTTTTGCCTAATTCTTGATTTTTCTCAATTAAAACTACTTTGAGATTTGGTTTTGCTGCACAAATTGCAGCCATCATGCCTGCCGCACCACCACCAATAACGGCAATGTCGAATATTAACTCCTCTTTTTTATCTTCTCTCATATTGCTATTATTGATAGTTTGTTAATAAACGCCTAATGATACAACTTCTATAGTTTTTTTACAAGCAAATCCTGTATTGTATAGTTTACAGAAAAAATATGTATTTAGAAAGGCTTCCTGAATCTTGATAAAACAAAATGCGTCCAGCGAAGTAATACTTCGCTGGACGCTTGTGATAGGGACTGTTGCATCGAATTAAAAACTGGCTGGGTTAAAAATCTACCAGCAACAATAACTTACCCTACTACGCTAATTAATATATAGAAATATTTGAATTTGTCAATAGTAGATAACTTTTCGATTAGTTTGAAGGATTTGCAAAATAGGGTTTTATGTTTAATAATAAGGTAAAATTAGATAAAATCAAAATGAAAAATAATATTAAATGTGTCTTGTTTGATTTGGGGCAGACAATAATTGAATATAACCTTCTTGAATTTCCAAAGTATTTAAATGAGAAATTGGAATATATTGATAAGGAGCCAGAAGAAATAGTTGATATTGTATTTTATCAAAAACCATATAGCTTGTATGAAAGAGGTATTCTTACGACAAAAGAATATTATGAAGAGATTAAAAGGAATCTTGGAATTAAGAATATGACATTACAAGATTTAAAATTAGCACTGTGTTCAATATTCTCAGATAAGAATGAGATAGAGACAATTTTACAAAAAATTACAAAAAATTACAAGGTTTTGTTTGTTTCGAATCTATCAAAAATTCATTGGGAGTTTGCACTCTCAGAGAGGTCTGTTATAAAAAAATATTTCAAAGAACCATGGCAACAAATTCTTTCCTTTAAAGTTGGTTTTCAGAAGCCAGAAGAAGAGATTTATTTAATTGCGCTTGAAAGGGTTGGAGTGAGTCCAGAGAATGCTTTGTTTATAGATGATAAAAAAGAAAATGTGGAGGGTTTCAGGTCTATTGGTGGAAATTCAGAACAATACAATTGTAAGGATGAAACGATGCTTTGTTTGGAAGATATTCTAAGAAAATATAATGTTTTATAGAACTAGTTCAATGATTGTGTTGAGAATTATTGACAAAAATGAAGAAAAAGTGAATGATGTAAATGAAAAAGCTCTGTGCTCATTGATTACTAAATAATTATTAAAGTAAGCAAGATTTAATCAAAATGGGTAAAGACAAGAGCGTTACATTTTGTATTTATAGTTCTATTTAGTAAGTTTTGTTTGCTTATGGCGTAAATTATTTAAGTAGATCTGTGAATTTAAAGATATTAGTGTTTAATTCTGGTATTTTTCAAGTTAATAATTTTTACTTTTTTGAAAAGTCGGAATAGGATTAATTTTATAAATTTTATAAAAGATAAAAAGATGATGGAAATAAAAAAAGTTCTCATCAAAGACATAATGAGAGAGATTCAAATCATTGAGGACAAGGCTACTTTTAAAGATGCTTTGAAAAAAATGATTTGCAAAAAGACCAATTCTCTTGTGGTTGTCGATAATGGTGGTAAATTTGTTGGTGTAATCAATGCAGGAACATTGATTAATAACAGCGTCCCTAATTATATAGGAGATGACATGACAGCTGCTCATTTTGCTAATGAAAGTTTGTTCAAAGAACAGGTTGAAAAGGTTGCTGATAAATCTGTGAAAGAATTAATTGTAGTTGATATAAAGACGATCAAAGAAAGAGAAAGTCTTTTGAAAGCCGCTATGATAGTGGCTTCTAGTAGACAAATTAGAATTCCAGTTTTAGATGATAATGGTAAGCCACTTGGTCTACTTACTAGGACTGAGTTAAAGCAAGTGATTGGAGCGTTTTTAGAAATTGAAGGTTGTTTTAAGGGATAAGTTTTTTTACGTATTAATACTCTGTCAAAAACGGAGATTTTTTTAATTTTTCATTTAATAATAAAGTGGAACATTCATTTTGGATTAGTCTTATTATTTTCGGAGTGACCTTTGGGTTGATAATCTCCGAGAAAGTGCACAGAACAGTAATCGGACTCTTCGGGGCTATTACTATGGTTGTTGTTGGAATGATGGGTAAGTTTTATACACCGGAGCAAGCACTCGGAGCGATTGATTTTAATACAATTGGCCTTTTGATGGGTATGATGGTATTGATTGCAATTCTAGAGGATACAGGTGCTTTTCAGTATTTGGGAATTTATACTGCTAAAAAGACCAAAGGAAATCCTTGGCTTTTGGTTTTAGCATTAGGAACGCTTACAACTTTATTGTCTTTAATTTTGGATAACGTTACAACAATTATTTTAATAGTTCCTGTTACAATAATTATAACAAAGATTCTTAAAATCAATCCAATGCCAGTTTTGATGGCAGAAGCTCTTTTGTCTGATACAGGTGGAGTTGCTACGTTAGTTGGAGATCCTCCTAATATAATGATTGGTTCGGCAGCTAATTTTAGTTTCAACACATTCTTGACACATTCAATGCCTGTAGTAATCGTTGCTTGGTTGGTTACTCTACTTGTGCTAAAATTTATTTTTAGAAAAGAAATGAAACAGAAACCGCAGAATATTGATGAGCTTATGAAGATGAACGAGAAGGACGCTATAACTGATATGCCTACGCTTAAAATAATTGTTGGTATTCTTTGTTTGGTTGTTGCTTTATTCTTCTTACATAGTAGTTTGCATATAGCACCATCAACGGTAGCATTAATTGGAGCTTCATTGGCTTTACTGCTTATTTCTCCTAGAAAAGATCCTCAGAAAATTTTTGCAAAGATAGAACTATCTGTCTTGGTGTTTTTTGCTTCTCTTTTTGTTATCGTTGGAGGACTTGAACATGCTGGAGTTCTGGAACATGTTGCAAATATTTTAGTTGGAGGTGCAGCTGATAATATGGTTTTAACAGCTATAATAGTTCTATGGACGAGTGCAACATTGTCTGCATTGGTTGATAATATACCATTTACTGTAGCGATGATTCCTGTGATTGCACATCTTCAATCGCAGGGAGTAGATGTCAATCTTCTTTGGTGGGCACTTGTTTTCGGAGTTGGATTTGGAGGAAATGGTTCTCCTATTGGATCCACTGCAAATGTTATTGTTGTTTCAAAGTCTGAACAGACTGATAGTCCAATAACTTTCAAGAAATGGCTTAAATCTGGAACCGCTACTATGATTGTAACCTGTATTGTGGCTACAATTGCAATTTTGCTTTTCCATGATTTTTTGGGTGCGCCAGTTGCATAACAAAAGAATATTGTAAGCTCTGGAACAGTAGAATTTTATACTTTTCCGTATGCACACATTAGTCGCTTAGCTAATAAGTAGAATTCCTAGTTCATTTCGAAATTTTGTCCATTGTTTTAATTGACAAAAGTATCTGTAGGTGTTTAATATGATGTAATTGCAAGTAGTAAATTAATTAATATTCATGTTTTAACCCAAGGGGTGTTCTTATGATTAATGGTTGGTTGGCTAAATCGTTTTTTTCGGCGTTTGCAGTTATTCCGTTCATTTTAATTCTAAGTGCTTTTGATAGAGCTTATTCGATTAGACCAGAGTCAGCGATTCTTTACTGGTTTATTGGAATTGTTTTTGGAATGTTTTCTTACACGGCAATAGGTAAAGGAACTTATCTGATTACACCAAATACATGTCTTTTAGTCATTGCATTTTTGGGTGTTGTATTTGGTGTAGCGGCTAATATTCTTCTTGTTCAGGCCGTTATAGAAGCTCCTAATCTTGGATTGCCAATGACAATTGTTGGTGCTAATAGCGCTATGATTTTTTTAATCGGACCTGTACTCGCATATCTTTTGCCTAAATATTTTGAGCAAATTAAATTTGATGGAGTATATTTTTTTGGTATTACTTTGGTTCTTGTCGGATTGGGAGTCATTTCACTTCACAAATAGAAGCAGAAATTTTTTAGTCTATTAACTTTCTTGAATGATTTGCTATGATTTTGAGATTTGAAAAAAAATAGTAAGGAAATATTATTTCCTTACTATTTTTATTATTTGGGTATAAAAAAAGCCTCCAGAAAAACCAGGGGCATTTTTAAGAGTAAATGGAACTTTACTTAGAAACTTTATTTATTGTTTTAATGCATTTAGCACAAACTTTGACTTTTTTGCCATCAATATGTTTTGTTTGAATGTTGACTTTGAAAGTTCTCTTTGTAGCGATATTAGAATGAGAACGTGAGTTTCCTGACATAGTTTTCTTACCGCAAATACTGCAACGTGCCATATATCTATCTTGAATAGTTATAAAATATATTGTAAACTTAACAAATAACATAATACCAAGTCATGGGTGTTTTGTCAATTATTTTTTGGAATTGTTGAATGGCTTCCAAATGACAAGGTTTTTGAATGTTAGGATTTTATTATAAACAGTTACGAATTTATATGGGTATTAGTATTGAAGTAGTCTTGCAAATAGCAGTTTTAATTTTCTCAGTTATTATCCACGAGGTATCTCATGGATATGCTGCATATAGATTGGGTGATCCAACAGCCAAATATGCTGGGAGGTTGACATTGAATCCGGCTAGTCATTTGGATCTATGGGGTTCTTTTATTGTTCCAGTTTTTTTAACAATTTCTAATGTAGGGTTTGTTTTTGGTTGGGCTAAGCCTGTGCCATATAATCCGTATAACTTAAAGGATCAGAAATATGGACCAGCAATTGTTGGTGTAGCAGGTCCTTTATCTAATTTTGTACTTATATTAATTGCAGGTATCTCTTTAAGGTTAGCATATCTAGTTGGTGTGGCCGATGGATTGTTAGGATATACTCTTTCTGCTTTGTTTATTATAAACACAGCCCTTATGGTTTTTAATTTATTTCCAGTACCACCTCTAGATGGTTCCAAGCTATTGTTTGTGTTCCTGCCAATCTCTGAGTATACAAAACAAACACTAGAACGAAATGGTTTCGTTATTTTTCTAGTATTTATCTTTTTGATAAACTATGCCAGTCCTGGGTTCATTAGTAATATCATTCTTAATGTAGTTGGTTTTCTTTGGAAGTATCTGGTTGGTGTTTAGTCTAGGGGATTATTCCCCGGAAAAATTGTTTGACAAAAAAACAAAAAGAATGTAGACTCTTATAAGAAATAAATATTCCGCAGACCTTAGGCTCAACAAATAAGTCCTAAGCAGGAGTATAAGTCATTTTGGCTTTACTTTTGTAGAATCTGTGCGAAGAGTACGGATTTTTTGTTTGTTACATATAGATTTAGATTAATTAGATTAAAATAAGAGAAATGCTTACACGCCAAGAGAAAAAGGCACTAGTAGATGATCTTAGCAAAAATCTTCAAGAAACTAAAACCTCTGTAGTTTGTGACTATAAAGGATTAACTGTTTCTGAAGTTAGTGAATTGAGGAAATCTTTAAGAGAAAATAACGCAAGTATGCGAGTTATCAAAAAGACTTTTGCTCAATTAGCTTTTTCAAAGGCTAAGATTGAACTAGATGTTAGGGGAATCAAGGGTCAAATCGCAGTTATATATGGAGGAGACGATGAAGTTTGTTCTTCAAGATCAGCATTTGATTTTTCAAAGAACAATAAAGCTTTCAAGATTAGAGCCGGTTCATTAGAAGGAAAGGCAATAACAGTTAAAGAAATAACTAATTTAGCAAAACTTCTTACAAAAGAACAATTGCTTGGACAAGTTGTTGGCACAATCAAGGCTCCTATTGCAGGGTTCATAGGTGTTCTTAAAGGGAATTTGAGAAATGTAGTATATATTTTGGATACAATAAAGGGATCAAGAGAGAACGCATAATGACTAATTTATCTATTATTTATTTTAATTAAACAATATATTTATCAATAATAATTCTATACAATTATGAGCGAAGAAAAAAAAGTTGAGGAAAAGAAGGAAATTGAAATTCCTGCTAAATTCAAATCTATCGTTGAAGAAATCGAAAAGATGAATGTGCTAGATCTTTCTGAATTGGTTACAGTTCTTGAGGACAAATTTAATGTTTCTGCTGCTGCTCCTGCCATGGCTATGGCTGTTCCTGTAGCTGGTGCTGAAGGTGAGGCTGTTGAAGAGAAATCAGAATTTGACGTTACTTTAATTGCACCTGGTGATGCCAAAATTAATGTAATTAAGGTTGTAAAAGAAATTACAGGTTTAGGACTTAAAGAAGCTAAAGGAATGGTAGACGGAGTTCCTAAGGTTATTAAAGAAAAAGTAGCTAAAGAAGAAGCTGAAGAGTTGAAAAAAAAACTTGAAGATGCTGGTGCTACTGTAGAATTGAAATAGTTTCAATTTAGGATAAAAATCTTATAACAAAAAACCCAAGACGAAAGTCTTGGGTTTTTTGTTATCGTAATATTTTTTGTATTTGCGAAAACGTTTGTTTTTGGATATAATTGGACATATGGGAAAAATAATATCATTAGTAAATCAAAAAGGCGGAGTAGGAAAGACCACTACCGCTATTAATCTAGTTACATATCTTGCCGATCACGGCAAGAATGTTTTATTAGTTGATTTGGATCCACAATCAAATGCTTCAAGTGGGCTTGGGATTGATCCACAAACAGTAGAGAAAAATCTTTATCACACACTTGTTTTAGATGAACATCCAGAGAATGTAATAATTCGAACAGAGTTTTTAAGTCACGACATAATTACTTCTAATCAAGATTTAGCAGCTGCTTCGGTAGAGCTAACTGGAATGGAAAATAGGGAATACAAACTTTACAATGTTTTGAGAAAAATACGTTCAAAATATGACTTTATTATAATAGATTCACCACCAAGTTTGGGTTTATTAACAATTAACGGTCTGGTGGCATCTGATGAAGTTATTATTCCAGTTCAAACTGAGTATTTTGCATTGGAAGGTTTAGGACAGTTATTGAATACAATTGACCTAGTTCAAGATCATTTACAGCCAAAACTACAATTAGGAGGAATCGTAATGACAATGTTTGATAGAAGAAATAGATTAGCTCATCAAGTTGTGAAAGAAGTTCGAAAGCATTTTCCCGGAAAAGTTTTTGATGCTGTTGTTCCAAGAACTGTTAAATTAGCAGAGGCACCAAGTTTTGGAAAATCAATTCTAGCTTTTGATCGCTTCAATAAAGGGGCAAGGGCTTATCGTCAACTTGCTAGTGAAGTAATTGAGAGAAGTGAAAATAACTCAGTGGAAGGAGAATAGAAAAAAAATAATAAGTTTAGTAGAAATAAAAATGGCTCAGCAAGGTGGACTTGGAAGGGGCTTGGCTTCTCTTATCCCTCCGAAAAATCTTAAACAAAAAGAAGAGAACACAGAAAGAAAAATCAACAAAACTGATGAAGACCAGTCTTATTTGAATTACGCTAAACCAAGGAAAGTTACTGAAAATATTTCTTTAGATATCGCGAAGACTACCACAAACAATATTGTTGAGAAAAACAAAAACAAAACATTACAAAAAACGTCTATCCACAAAAAAGTTAATAGCAACAATCAAGAAAAGATAGATAAGAAAAAATTTCAAGAGGGAGTTGAGAATATCTCAGTCGATAGAATTGTGCCTAATCCACATCAACCACGTGTTAGATTTAATGAAACAAAATTAGCAGAACTTGCCGATTCGATTAATGAACATGGAATTATCCAACCGCTAATTGTTACAGATGCTGGGAATGGAGGATATGAACTAATTGCTGGCGAAAGACGTTTGGAGGCTAGTAAAATTGCTGGTTTAGAAAAAGTTCCAGTAATAGTCAAAAATGTCGATGATCAAAAAAAGGCAGAATGGGCATTAGTTGAAAACCTTCAAAGACATGACCTTAATCCAATGGAAGAGGCAAGGGCTTATAAAAAAATGCGAGATAGATTTTCTATGACTCAAGAAGATATTGCAGTTAGGGTTGGAAAGAGTAGAAGCACAATTGCCAATTTATTGAGGTTGTTGAACTTGCCAGTTGAAGTTCAAAGAGCTCTTATGGATGAGAAAATATCAGAAGGACACGCAAAGACTATTTTGGGAATTTCTAATTCAGAGAAACAAAGAGCTTTATATGAGCTTATACTAAAAGAAAATTTAAATGTCAGGCAGGCCGAGAATAAAGTTCGGGATGTTCTAGGTGGCGGTGTCAGAAGGAAAACAAAAAACTTTGACCCAGAAATTTATTCGATGCAGGAGAAGTTGGCTCAGCTATTGGGAACAAAAGTTGAAATTAAAAAAGGTACTAAAGGAGGAAAGATTGTTATAGATTTTTATTCTAAAGAAGAATTTGATTCACTTTTTAGCAATCTAACATCTCAAGATGATTGAGTTTGAAGAACCAGAAAAAGGTTATGTTTTTGAAGGTTCTAATTTTACAAAGAAAAAACCAAAAATCAGGTTAGTCATTTTATTATTGATCTTCTTTGTTGTAATTGGTTTTTTTGTTAAAAATGATTATAATTTCAATTTTTTTAAGAAATCAAAACCATTTTTGGTTTTCCAATGCTCAGATGAGATTAATTTTGATAAACATGCTACCAAAGAGGTTAGTTATGAAACTGCAACAAAAGCTCTATTAAAAAATATTGTTTTGTTGAAAAGTAAGGCTGGATTTATTGACAGTAGCATTTCTTTCGAAAAAGTAGGAAAGACAAAAATGGTAAGACCAGTTATAAACTTGATATTTAAAGATGATACGGAATTTATTGTTCCTGATAAGATGTGTGATTTTAGGGTGAAAGTTTTGTATAGATAACAGATAATAAATTAAAAGTTATAATGAATAAAGTAGATATTTTTACAGACGGAGGGTCAAGAGGTAATCCTGGTCCAGCGGCTGTTGGTGCTGTGATTATTATAGATGGAAAGAGTAATAAGTATGGTGAGTGTATTGGTAAGGCAACTAATAATGAAGCTGAGTATGCAGCACTTATTTTTGCGCTTAAAAAAACTAAACAGCTTATCGGTAAAAATAAAACAAAGATAACATCACTAAGATGCGTAAGTGATTCTGAACTTATGGTCAAACAACTGAATGGAGAATATAAACTTAAGGATGAAAACATTCAGAGTAATTTTGTAAAAATTTGGAACTTAAAATTAGATTTTGCCAGTGTGACATTTGAACATACGAGAAGAGAAAATAACAAAGAGGCTGATTCTATGGTTAATGAGGCATTTGATCGTGAAAATTCAAGAATGTTTTAAATATAAGACTTAAGATAATATTATGAGAATTATAATTTTAGCAGGAGGAGGAGGTTCAAGGATGTGGCCAATGAGTAGGACCGGAAAACCAAAACAGTTTTGCAAATTGATCTCAGAAAAGACTATGCTTGAAGAGACTATCGATCGTTTTTCAAGTTATCCAAAAGAGAAAATATTTATAGCAACAACAAAAGAGTTGCAAGAAGGAGTGGAAGAAATTCTTCCAAATTTTCCAAAAGAGAATATTATAGCCGAACCAGCACGAAGAGATACTGCACCTGCAATGGCCTATACGGCCTTGAGACTAAAGCTGATTGACCCTGATGAACCAATGGCATTTATTCCTTCAGATCATTATATTGGTAGAATTGATAAATTTTTAAATTCTATTATTGAAGCTGAAAAAGTCATAAAAGAAACGGGTAAATTATTGGATATTTCTGTACACCCAACTATGCCAACGACTACCTTAGGGTATACAAAAGTAGGTGAAAGATTGTTTGAGAAGAATGGAGTTGAATTTTTTGAGTTCAAAGGGCACGCAGAAAAACCTGATTATAAAACAGCACAAAAGTATTTAGAAGAGGGATGTTATCTTTGGCATGCTAATTATTATATGTGGACGCCAAAATTGTTTCTAGAGGCTTATAAAAAATATGCTCCAGAAATGTACGAAAAACTTCAGAAGATAGAGCAAGCAATAGAAAATGATGATGAGATTAGTGTTGAAGAAAATTATTGTGCTATGGAGAAAATTTCTATAGACTACGCTATTACTGAAAAGATGGATGCAGAGGAATTGGTTATTATTAAAGGGTCATTTGATTGGAAGGATATTGGTGCTTGGGATACTTTGCATGAGAATTTAATGACGAAGACTGATGAGAAAAGGAATTTGGTAAAAGGTGAAAGATTGAATATTGACACATCTGGAAGTATTATTTATGGAAGAGAAGGTAAATTGATAGCAACAGTCGGTGTTGATGATTTGGTTATTATTGATACAGAAGACTCTTTGTTGGTCTGTCCTAAGTCACGAGCACAAGATGTGAAGAAAATTGTTGAGGAGTTAAAAGAAAGAGGAGAACGATATTTATAGAGTGCTCAAGAAAATAAAGCTAGAATAGATAAAACTAGTTTTGAAAAGAGAATTTTAAAATCCATGATTAATATTGTGGGTTTTTTATTTAAAAATTAGAAAATGGTGGAATTAAAACCCCGTTCAATTTTTTGTAAGCATTGCGTTATGATAGGGGTATCTATAGGGGTCTCTATAGATACCCCTAAAAGTAGAAATTAAAATAATAGAAAAAGTAATTCGGAAATTAGTAAAAAAGAATGAATATATCTATGTACTTAATAGTTCTAAAGAATTTACATAAAAACATGATCGGAAGATTAAGTGAGAGATGTTTATTGAAGACAAAAGTATGGGCATGTTGAAAAATAAAAATAAAAAGTTCAATAACTAAGTTTTTAGTGTATTTGAAATTATGTCAAAACAAAAGATGACTATTCAAGAAAGTTTCTTTATAGTTTGATAGGTTACAACAAGATAGACTTGTCTTTATAACTATAATGGAGAAAATCTAATTTAGCTAATGTTATAATTGATGCTTAAAAGGTAGAGAATGATTGACAATAGAATGCTGATTTTGTATACTAATGGTGTAAATTGAGAGAGGGTATTTGAGAATTCCGGTCATGAATTGACAGGAATTTATTTTTTAAAAGAAACTTTTTTGAGAAACGTATAACTTAATAAATAGTTAAATTTAAACGAAATGGGATCAAAATTGATAAAAGATTCTTCTGCTCTAGGACAATTTGGTAGCGCAATTGCACAAATTTGTGAAGAAAAGGGGATTGAAAAAAAGAAAGTGATTGAGTCAGTTGAGGCTGCATTAGCTGCTGCTTATAAAAAAGATTATGGTCACAAAGGGCAGATTATTTTAGCACAGTTAAGTGAAGAAACCGGTGAAGTAAGCTTCAAACAACTAAGAGAAGTTGTTGATGAATCTGTTCGTGTTGTAGAGAGAGAATATCTTGGTGATAATGTGCACGAGATTAGTGAAGAGGCTAAAAAAAGTGAGGAGATCATAGACGGTGTTAAGGTTCAAGAAGTGATTGAGGAGTCAGAATCTTTACCAAGGTTTAATTCAGAAAGAGATGTTCTTTTGGAAGACGCGGTAAGAATTGATAATTCGATTGCTGTAGGTGATTTTATTGAGATTCCTCTTGAAACAAAAGATCAGTACGGGAGAGTAGCTTCACAAACAGCAAAGCAAGTTATTATTCAGAGAATTCGTGAAGCAGAAAGAGACTCAATGTTTGAGGAATATAAGGAAAAAGAAGGGGAGGTGGTTAATGGAACTGTCCAGAGAGTGGAAATGAATAAGGTGTTTATCGATCTTGGAAAGGCTGTAGGTGTATTATTTTCTTCAGAACAAATCCCAGGAGAGAGATATAGAATCGGACAAAGAATAAAAGTTTATTTGAGTAGAGTTGAGTCAGACCCAAAGGGTCCTGGAATTACTCTTTCTAGAAGACATCCTGAATTATTGAAAAAATTATTTGAGTTAGAGGTCCCAGAGATTTTTGCAGGGACGGTTGAAATAAAGGCAATAGCCAGGGAAGCTGGTGGACGTTCTAAAATTGCTGTTATTTCAAATGAAGAAGGAATCGATCCTATTGGTTCTTGTGTTGGTCAAAAAGGAACTAGAGTCCAGGCAGTTATTGATGAAATTTATGGTGAAAAGATAGATATCATTGAATGGAATGAGAGCCCAGAAGAGATGATTGCAAGTGCTTTATCTCCAGCTAAAGTAGTTAAGGTTGATATACAAGAGAACAAAGAATCAGAGGAGGAGAGCGAAGAGAAAAATGCAATTGCATATGTAGCACAGGATCAACTTTCATTGGCTATTGGAAAAAGAGGTCAGAATGTTAGACTAGCAGCTAAGTTGACTGGTTGGAAAATTGATGTGGAGGTTGTTGAGGGAAGAGCTAGCTCTCAAGAGAAAGGTGAAGAAGGTTCAGTTGAAGTTGATACTGATAAAAAAGATGAAAAAATAACTGAAGAAGTGAAGGATGAAATCATCAAGGATGAAGTTGTGGAGGAAAAGGAAGTAAAACAGGAGGAAAAGTAAGACGTAATTATCAAACAAAATGAAACATATACTTGGACACAAAAATCCTGATACGGATACAGTTTGTAGCGCTATTGGATATCACGAGTTTTTGAAGTTGAAAAATGTTGAGAGCAAAGCCTTTACTTTGGGTGAGTTGAATAACGAGACTAAATTTGTATTAGATTATTTTGGAATTAGTGCACCAGATCAAGTTCAGGAGCTACCACAAAATTCAGAGATTATCTTAGTTGATCACAATGAAGATAGCCAGAGCATAGATAATTTGGATGATTTGGAAATTGTTGAGATCATTGATCACCACAAGGTTAAGATTCAAACGGATAAACCTATAAAGATTCATGTTGAACCGCTTGGTTCATCTTGTTCAATTGTTGCAAAGAAGTATTTTGCAAAAGGATTCCATATTTCCAGGGAAATAGCAGGACTTATGTTGGCTGGAATTATTTCGGATACATTATATTTCAGATCACCTACTACAACAGAAAAAGATAAAGAGTTGGCAATGGAATTAAATAAGATAGTCGGAATTGAGGATCTAGAAGAATTCAGCATACAAATGTTTGATGCTAAAAGTAATGTTAGTGAGCTTACTACTGAAGAATTGGTAAAGCTTGATTATAAAGTATTTGATTTTGGTGGTGAAGGATATGGGATTGGTGTTATGGAAACTACTAACAAGGAGTTTGGTTTGGAGAGGAAGGCAGAAATTTTAAAAGTTCTTGCCAAGATTAAGAAGACCGATAAGCTGAAAGGCGTATTTTTCTCGGTTATAGACATTTTTAAAAAAGAAAGTTATACTATTTGTTCAAGTGAGGAAGAGGAGAAATTGTTTATTAAAATGTTTGATGCTGAGAATAGGGATCAGATTCTATTTGTAGACAATATTGTTTCAAGAAAAAAGGAAATCATTCCTGTTTTTGAAAAAACTCTTAATAAATAAGAATATTTAAATTGATAAGAAATTGTGATGAATAAAAAAGAGAAAACTACTAACAAAATTGTTGTTGAAAAACTTAAAGGATCAGAAGTTAAGCTTTTAATTACTGTGCCAAATAAAAGTTTTCAAAAATATATTAATTCATCAGCAAAATCACTAGCCTCAGAAATGAAGGTGGATGGTTTTAGGAATGGAAAGGTGCCTGTCAATATGGTTGAAAAAACTATTGGTGTTGAAAAACTTCTCTATGAAGCAGCCCAGGAGGCCATTCGTGAGAGTTATGTGGATGCAATTTTAGATAATAAAATTGATGCTATTGGAGAGCCAAAAGTTGAAATTTTGAAAATTGCAAAAGGTAATGATTTTGAATTCACTGCAACTGTAGGTGTTTTACCAGAGATCAAGCTTGGTGATTGGAATAAGGATGTTGTAAAGATTAATAAGAAATTTTCTAAGGAAGAGACTACAGTAGAAGCAAAAGAAATTGATCATGAAGTTGAATATCTTGCGTCTCAAAGGGCTAATATCATTACAGTAAATAGAGCTATTAAGAAAGGAGATCAAGTTGAAATTGATTTTGATGTATTTCAAGAAGGGGTTGCTATTGAAAATGGTTCTGCCAAAAAACATGTAATGGTTATTGGGGAAGGTAAGTTTATTCCTGGTTTTGAAGAAGAGTTAATTGGTCTTAAGGCTGGTGAAAACAAAGAATTCAAGATACCATTTCCAAAAGATTATCATGCCAAGCATCTAGCTGGAAAAGATGCCGAGTTCAATGTTAATGTTAATTTAGTTCAAGAGAAGCAAATCGCTAAGCTTGATGATGAATTTGCTAAAAGTGTTGGGAAGTTCAAAAGTTTAAAAGAGCTTAAAGATAATATCAAAGAAGGAATCTTACAAGAAAAGAAACGAAGAAAATCAGATGAACATAAAAAGGAAGCCATAGAAGCTATTATCGAGACAATGAAAGTGGAACTTCCAGAAGTTCTATTAGAAAGAGAAATGGATGTAATGATGGGTGAGCTAGAGGCTGATATTTCTAGAATGGGAATTAAAAAAGAAAATTACTTTGAGCAAGTAAAAACTACAGAAGAAAAGGTAAAGGCTGGTTGGAAAAAAGATGCTGCTCCAAAAAGAGTAAAAGCAGCACTTATTCTGCAGGAACTTGCAAAACAAGAAAAAATCACTCCAAATACTAAGAAAATTGAAGAAAAAGTTAATCAGACTCTTGAATACTATCAAACACTTGGTAACTCTGATGAAAAGATTGATACTCATAGACTTTATGAGGCTACAAAGGGAAGCTTGGCTAATGAAATGGTGTTTGAATTTTTAATGGAATTAAAATAAGTTAGTTATGCTTATACCTACTGTTATTGAGAAGTCACAATTCGGAGAGAGGGCTTATGATATCTATTCGAGACTCTTAAAAGAAAGAATTATTTTTTTAGGAACTCCAGTTGATGATCAAGTTGCGAATGCAATTATTGCTCAACTATTGTTTTTGGATTCACAGGATGGAGGTTCAGATGTAAAACTTTATATTAATTCGCCAGGAGGAAGTGTGTCAGCTGCGTTGGCTATATACGATACAATGAATTTTATAAGAAGTGATGTATCGACCATCTGCGTTGGTTCTGCGGCAAGTGCTGCTGCTGTGCTTTTGTGTGCTGGTAAGAAAGGGAAGAGATTTTCTTTACCTAATAGTGAAATTATGATTCATCAGGTTATGGGAGGTGTCGAAGGTCAGGCTACGGACATTGATATTCACGCTAAACATATATTGAAAATTAAAGATAAGCTAAATAACATTTTAGCTAAGCACACTGGTCAGAAAATTATTGATATTGAGAGAGATGCAGAAAGAGATTATTTTATGTCTGCTGATGAAGCTAAAAAATACGGGATTGTTGATAAGATTATTAAATAATAGAAAGAATAATTTGTTGACAAAAGTGTTTTTTTTAGGTAAGATACGTAAAGTTTGTTTTTTGTTGAATTCAAATTTTAGTGTTTGTATATAATTAATTATTTATTGAATTGATATTATGATTATCATTAGATTTTCAAGAGTTGGTAAAAAAGGTCATGCTCAATATAAAATTGTTCTTGCTGAAAAATCATATCCTGTACAAGGTAAGTTTATTGAGCAATTAGGAAATTATGATCCTCACAAAAAAGAGGCAGTATTAAAGACTGATAGGATTAAGTATTGGCTAGGAGAAGGTGTTGCTTGTAGTGATTCAGTTCACAACCTTTTTGTTAGAGAAGAAGTTATTAAGGCTGACAAAAGAAAGCTTACAATCAAGCTTGAAGAAAAAGAGGAAGAAGCTGTGGAGAAAGGAATAGAAAAAGTCGCAGAAGAAAAGAAATAGAATAAATAGAGAATTTTTGAGATAAATTTAAGTAACCAAGGGTTTTAATACCCTGGTTGCTTTTTTGTTTTGTGATATTGAAAAGTTGATTTTTTCTATGTTTAATGTACTATAAAAGTTATAATATAGATAAATAAAAACATTTGTTTTATTTAGTATTTTAAAATAAGCGGTATTATAAAAAGGGTTTAACTAAAAGTATGAAAATAAGAAAATTTAGCAAGAGTGGTTGGTTTAAGCCGTTACTGGTTGTTTTTTTTGCTGTAATTGTTGGAGTAATAGCAAGTCCAAAACAAACAGGTATTGGGTGGTTAGATAAGGCTATTGGGACATTAGAGATAAATATGGGGCTTGATTTACAAGGTGGAGTTCATCTTGTTTACGAAGCTGATATGAAGGATATCGAAAAAGGTGAAGAAATGGAATCACTAAGAGGTGTGCAGGATGTTATAGAAAGGCGTGTTGATGCCTATGGTGTTGCTGAACCAAATATTCAGCCTTCTAAGATCGGAAGTAGTTATCGTTTAATTGTTGAGTTGGCTGGAATTAGTAATGTTGAAGAGGCTAAGAATTTGATTAAGGAAACTCCTATTCTGGAGTTTAAAAAAGAGGTTGGAAGATCTGAATTGACAGAAGAGGAAACTGCTATGGTAGATAATCAAATAAAAGAATTAGCAAAGAGTAATCAAGAAGCAGAAAAGAATGCAAAAGAAACATTACAGAAAGCTTTAAATGGAGAAGACTTTGATTCTTTGGGTGTTGATATTCCAGAAGATCCTTCTATTGGAAAATTAGAAAATCTTGATTTTGTGAAAAAAGGTGTAATGGTGCCTGCGTTCGAAGAGATAATTTTTAAGGATGACTTTGCTGAAAATTCAATTTTTCCTGAAACCATAAAAACAGAGTTTGGGTATCATGTTATTAAGAAACTTAGACAAAGAGGCGAGGGAGATGAGAAGGAGGTTGAGATTAAGCATGTTTTATATTCAGCACAAGATCTTGATGATTACAGGGAAAACATAGAAAAACTGATCCTACAACAACCTAAGTTTGAGCAAACTGGTCTTTCTGGTAAACAACTAAAGAAATCACAAGTTTCTTTTGATCAACAACTTGGCCAGCCCATAGTTATATTGCAGTTTGATGATGAAGGTAAACAACTATTTAAAGAGTTAACAGAAGAAAATAAGGGAAAGAGAATAGCAATTTTTTTAGATGACTCTATGATTAGTTCTCCTGTTGTTAATGATGTGATTCGTGATGGAGAAGCTGTTATTAGTGGTAGTTTCAAATTGATTGAAGCCAAAGAACTTTCAAGGAGTCTAAATGCAGGTGCATTACCTGTCCCTATAAATTTAATTAGTCAGCAAAGTGTAGAAGCGTCTCTCGGGCAAGTTTCACTTGAAAAAAGTTTAAAAGCTGGTTTGTGGGGATTGGCATTTGTGGGTATTTTTATGATACTTTTCTATCGTTTTGCGGGTTTTATAGCTGTTTTGGCATTGGCTATATATACAGCTACAATAGTTTCTGTATATAAATTGTCATCTCTTTCTCCTTATGGTGTAACATTAACACTTTCAGGAATTGCTGGATTTATTCTTTCGGTTGGTATGGCTGTTGATGCAAATATTTTGATTTTTGAAAGAATGAAAGAAGAGATTAGAAGGGGTAGAGATCTAAGAGCTGCTTTGGATGAAGGTTTTAAGAGAGCCTGGACTTCTATTAGAGATGGCAATGTTTCTACTATATTAACTTCGATTATTCTAATTATGTTCGGGAGTGGTTTTATTAAAGGATTTGCCATCACTCTTATAATTGGAGTACTTGTTTCAATGTTTACTGCGATTGTAATTACTAGGGTTTTACTAAGAGCTTCTATTACTGATTGGTTCAATAAAAATAAATCATTTATGCTTTGTGGACAAAAGACTAAAAAAAAGAGATAATTAGGTTAGCTAAAAAACAAAAAAATAGAATGGAGGTGTTATATGTATCATAAAATTCTTGCAGATGGATTTTTTACTTTTGCAGCGATAGCAATTTTGGTTTCTGTTTATGGTTGGCAGATTGAGGATATTTTTCTTGCATCAGCTCAATGGCTTCAGGTTGCAACAGTCATGCTTTTAGTTGCAATCTATATTAAAATGAATACGGTAGATGATGAGGCTATATTAAATGGAACTTTTAACAAGAATCCTGTTGGAAAAAAGCCTGTAGTTAAAAAAAGAGGACGGCCAAGGAAGATAACAAAGAAATAATTTAGATGAAAGAAAAAGGGTTTCAGGAAGATTTTAAAGGGATTAATTCGTGTGTTGTTCTTCACAATATTAGAAGTTGTTATAATATCGGTTCAATTTTTAGAACTTCTGACGCACTCGGTGTCGATAAGATTTTTTTAGGTGGCTATACTCCGAATCCAGGAGATAATAGAGCAATTAAAAAAACGGCATTAGGGGCTGAAAATATGGTTTCCTGGAATGCTAATTGGCATACGTATAAAATTTTGAAAACTCTAAAAAAGGCAGGATTTACAATAATTGCTCTAGAATTGACAAAAGATAGTGTTGATTTAAATGAATTTATTCCAAAGAAACCCTTTGCCTTGATTTTAGGCAATGAAATATCTGGTTTATCTGAAAATATTTTAAAATATGCTGATTTGATTGTGCAAATTCCAATGCTAGGAGGAAAAGAATCTATGAATGTTTCTGTTTCTTATGGTATTGCAATGTACACAATTAATAAAAAATAAATTATACAGATGAAAAAAAGAAAGTTAGCAATTTTTGATATTGACGGTACAATTTTTAGAAAAAATTTGCATTTTGAGCTTATAAATGAGCTTGTCTATACAGGAGTCTTCCAAAAAGAGGTTAAGGATGAATTACAAGAATATTATGGGCATTGGCTTAATAATGAAGGAACATATGAGTCTTATAGGAATAAACTTGTTATGCTATATGAGCAACACATAAAGGGTTGCAAAAAAGAGGATATTGAAGAAGCTTCTAGAAATGTTGCAACTTTTCATGCTAAAAGAATTTATATTTTTGCCAAGAAGATGATTGAGCAAATGAGAAAAGACCATGTAATGTTGATTATATCTGGCTCACCTTCAGAAATTGTTAAAGAATATGCTGAAATATTTAAGTTTGATGCTTATTATGGTAGTGTCTATGGTTTAGATGAAAATGATAAATATACAGGGGAACCAGTCTTTGAGCCAACTATTAACAAAGGTGCTGTAGTAAAACAATTTATAGCTGAGCATGGAATTAATTTGAGAGATTCTTTTGGGATAGGTGATACTGAGTCAGATGCAAAATTTCTTGAATTAGTCGAAAATCCAATTGCCTTTAATCCGAATATGAACCTTAGGAAGATTGCTGAAAAAAATGGTTGGCAGGTTGTCGTTGAAAAAAAGGATGTTGTTTATGAGATGAAACAGAAAAATAGTTAATATTTTAAATTTCCGAAATGGTAAGGATTCATGTTTTTTTTGAGTTTTTTATTGAAAAAATGCTTTGGTTTTGGTTGCCAATTCATGCTTTTCATAGGGTTTTGAAAGATATCATAGATGAGCAAGAGGAGGTTTAATATTGTTATGAAAAAAAGAAAAAAAACTAAGAAATGGTTTTGTTTTAAACATTGGCTCCCAGTTATTGTTTGGATGGGTGTTATCTTTTATTTTTCCAGTGAAAGTAGTTTATCAGTTGGTGTCGGTGGAGCGGATGAGTATTTGATTAGAAAATTTGCTCATATAACCGAGTTTGGTATTTTAGCGGTATTGATGTTAATTTTATTAAGTAGAGGGTGTGGTATTCTTCATGTCAAAATCTTTCTTTCTGCTTTTGTTTTAACTATTTTTTATGCACTTAGCGATGAATTTCATCAGACATTTATTGTTGGTAGAAATGGAAACATCGAAGATGTTTTAGTGGATTCTCTAGGAGCACTTTTATTTCTCCAATTAATTGCATTCTCTTTTTTTACCAAGAGGCGAAAGTATTTGCTTATTTCAATTCTATTAAATTTGCTAGCGATTTTTTTCTTATTGACAAATATGATGGAGATTGCTTTGAGAGAGTTGGATCAACAAAACCAAATAAATGATATTCCTAAAATTCAGCTTATTGAGGAAATTAAAGGTGACGATGATATAAAAGAGGGCGATGAAGAGGAATGTGATTGTAGTTTAAAAGTTGATGAAAATATAACGATACCTACTAAATTACTTCTAGAAGTACCTTTTTCTTCCCAAGCTCCCTTTGCCAACTGGGATAATTTACATGAAGAGGCTTGTGAAGAAATGAGTCTTATAATGGTTAAATTTTATTTTGATAAAAAAAAGCTATCTCCTAAAATTGCGGAAAATGAAATTCAAAAGTTAAAAGATTACCAGTTATTGAAAAATGGACACTACATGGATAGTGACATGAATGAATTGTCTAAAATAGCTGATGAATATTATAAAATGAAAAATTTTCGAATTATAGAGAATGTTACTAAAGATAAAATTTTGGAAAACTTAACAAAAGGTGGACCTGTTATTGTTCCAACTGCAGGAAGAGTGTTGGGTAACCCAAATTTTTCTGGACTAGGTCCGTTATACCATAACCTTGTTATTGTTGGATTTGATGAAAGTGGATTTATTACAAATGATCCAGGAACTAGAAATGGAAAATATTATCATTATGATTTTAAAATTTTAATGAATGCTATTCATGATTTCCCTGGTAATAAAAAAGGAATCATAAAGGGTGAGAAAAGGGCTATATTTTTTACTAAAGATACTTAGTTATTTTGTGTAATTTGACACAGAGTTGATAACTGGTAAAATAAGTATAAGTTTATAAATAAAAAATAAAAAATAAAAAATGAAAAAATCAGTATTGATTACACTTGTTGCAATCATCCTTGTGATGTTCGTGGTTTTGTTTGCTGTTATTGCAAGCAAGGACGGAAAAGTGACTGGAAGTAAGGTTTCGGGAACAGAATTGACTCCTGAGCAAAGAGGAGATGTCGTCAAAGAACATCAGTTGGAACTTTCTAAAAATGAAAAAAGTTTTAATGGTATAATCGGTTCTGTTACAACGCCAAAAAATATTAAAATAAAAATTCTTGAAGTTGATGGAGTTATTGATGATTTTGAGGTTTTGAAAAATATGAATCCTGATGAATTTAAGGGAACTGTTGAAGTTCCAACAATGAAAAAGATATTCAAAGTTGGAGTTGATGAGAATACAAAACTTATAGGTTTTGAAAATCTTGATGACATTAAGTCTGGTGATCAGGTCAGAATCAATGCAGGTCAAGATCCTCGAAATGTTGAGGAGTTTACTGCTATTGAAATCGAACTAAACTACAGAAATAGGAACTAATTTATTTTTTGATAAGCTTTAATACAAACAAAAATATGTGGTCATTTAAGAAAACCACAGTTGTTTGGGGAGCTGTCCTTGGACTTATCTCAGGAATCCTTTCTTTTGATGTTGTGCTTGCTGCACCAAACATTACTTTTGAGGCTGCTGAAACGGTTATTCCAATAAATTCCTCAACAACTTTAACTTGGACCGTTACAGATGCAAATTCATGTGTTGCCTCTGGAGAATGGAGCGGTTCGAAGGCGCTTTCTGGTTCCGAAGGGACTGGTGCGCTTAGCGCTGGAAATAAAGTCTTCACACTTACATGTACTGATGGTTTGGAGACAACAGTAGTTAATGCAGATATAACTGTTGCAGACCCACCAACATTAGATTATTCTGCCGTTAGTGACGAAATTGAGTACAATACAGCAACTGATTTAGTTTGGTCTTCTACTAATGCAACTTCCTGTGAAAAGTATGGAAATTGGTCCGGCTCGGCTGCTTTAGCTAGTACTGAGTCAACTGGCAATTTAATTTCTGAAAAAACTTTTGGAATAAAATGTACAGGAGAAGGAGGTGATATAGAAAAATCTATTACAATAAGTATTTCCAATCCTGCACTCCAAGTAGAATTAATTTTCTTTGCCGACAATAATTTTATTGATTGGAATGAAAAGACAGATCTTCACTGGAGTGTCAGTAACGCCGATTTTTGTACAGCATCCAATGATTGGTCTGGAGCTAAGGATAAAGATGGCGGAGACTATGAAACTCTAAATTTAGTAGCAGATACTACGTATACTTTATTTTGTTCAAATAGTTCGGGGAGTAGTGTTACAAAACATGTAAATATTTTTGTTGCACCAAAAGTTGTAGTCTCTGTTGTTACAAATGCTTCAACTCCTGATGCGAATATTGAATATAATACAAAAGCTATAATTGATTGGACGTCTGAAAATGCTGATTACTGTAGAGTTTATTATGGTTCTTGGACTGGAAATCTAGCCACAAGTGGTACATACACATCCTCCAACCTAACTGCAAACAGAACTTTTACGGTTAGGTGTTATGGAGACGATTATGATAGTGATGATATTTTGATAAGTGTTGGAGCAAATCCTGTTTTACCACCTAATTTGAATTTTTGGACAGACGATGGCTCAGTTTCTTATGAGTCAGGAACAAATTTGAATTGGAATACAACTGACACAAATTCACTTGTAGCTTCAAATAACTGGAGCGGAAATAAAACTATTCCTGCTGGAAATGAACCAACTGGTAATTTATTGGACGATACTACATATACATTAAAGGCTACAGGTGATGGCGGAAGTTCAATTCAGAATGCAAGTGTGACAGTGGGTGATCCACTTGTTGCGCCAACAACAACATTAATTTCAGATGATGGAAGTGTTGCTTATAATGAAGCCACTGTTGTTCGTTGGACCTCTCAACATGCTGATTGGTGCAAATTGACTTATGATGGAACGGCTCACACTATTGGTGCAACAGGTAGTGAATTTACGGGGAATTTGATAGCCAACAAAACTTATAAGTTAGAATGTGGGAATGCTGCTGGACCAACTATTAAATCAATTACTGTTGGTGTTGTTCCTATTGGCTTGCCACCTGTTGTTGATATTACAGCTGATGATAATCCTGTGCCATATGGTACCGGAACAACAGTTAGATGGACAACTTCAAACGCCACAGTATGTTCATTGTCGGGTGTGGGAGAAGTTGTAGTAGATGGCAGTCACGCAACTGGTGATTTATTCTTACCAAAAACTTATATGATTACTTGTGCGGGTCCAGGAGGAAGTGATTCTGATAGTGTTACTATTAATATTTCTGGGACTCCAATGGCTCCACCTGTTTTGAATTTTTGGGCTGATGATTATGATTTTTTTGAAAGTGGGACAACAACTCTTTATTGGACAGCTGTTGATGCAGATCGTTGTTGGGCTTCTGCTGGTCCTTGGAATGGGGATAAATCAGTTCCTAGTGGCGATGAAAGCACAGGGCTTTTAACTGCAACAACATCTTATTCGATTAGTTGTGAAAATATTAATGGAACTGTTTCTGATTCATTGACGATAACAGTTGGTCCAGCAAATGATGTTAATGTTGAATTTTATGCAGATAATACTATTATTGAGAAAAACTCAAGTGTGACATTGACCTGGAATGGAAAGAATGCCAATATTTGTCAAACATGGTCTTGGCCAGCTGTAGCAGGTTGGGATCAGGGTAAATATGTTATTGCAGATCAAGAATCTTCTAATATTGTGGGACCTTTTACAGAGCATAAAACTACTGTTTATTTGCGTTGCTGGAATTATACTAGTAACAGTGATTGGATACCAATTGTGATTACGGCAGGGGATCCACCTCCTTCAATTACAATGAGTGCACCATCGCCTGTTGCTTACAATACGCCAGCTACAATCTCATGGTTTGCTGACTACTCAGATAGTTGTAAAGCATGGTCGGTTCCAGCTGAACCAACTTGGAATGGTTTAAGACCGACTACTGGTCTACAGCAAACTTCAAATTTAAAGGCTGATACAAGGTTTTACATAGAATGTGAAAATTCAGAGGGTGTAAAAAGCCAAACAGATAGGTTGGTTAAAGTAGGTGCTTCAAACTTACAAGCTCCAAAAGTAACATTTACATCTGATAAATACATTGCGACTGAAGGAGAATCCTATACAGTAAGTTGGAACGTTGGTGATGCTACTTGGTGCAGTGCAAATTCTAATCCAATTGGAATTTGGTCAGGAGCAAAAAATTCAATTGCTGGGTCAGATAGTTTTATTTTCATGGGTGATAAACAGGAATTGTTTCTTACCTGTGGCAATGCAGCTGGTTCTATGACATCAATTGTTACTGTTAATAAGGGTGGCGTCGAATTGGGTTTGCCAAATATAAGTTTTTGGGCAGATCAAACAGCGGTTCCTGTAAATGGAAAAACAATGCTTCGATGGACTACTACGAATGCTGACGCTTGTTCTGCAGTTAGTACACCGGTGACAACTTGGTCAGGTACTAGAACTGCTGGAAGTGGGCAGGAACAAACACAAGCACTCGCTGCTACTACTAATTTTGAGCTAACTTGTACTAATGTTGCTGGGAGTAGAACGACTTCTTTGAATATTGTCGTAGGAGGTTCTCCTCCTGGTGTGACAATTAACTTTAATGCTAGTAAATATGATGTTTCTGCTGGAAATAGCACGATACTTTCTTGGGCTGCAGAGAATGCTGCTTATTGCTATGCACTTGATTCTAATGGTGATTTTGTGGGAGGAAAAAATATGAATGGTAGTGAAGAATTATGGCCTTCAGTTTCTACTATCTATCAATTAGTTTGTGGAAATGATGGAGGAGAAGTAACAGCAGCAGTTCCTGTTACGGTTGCAAAGGTGATTGTTTGTCCAGATCCAGCAAGGATTATCAATATAGGCAATGCAATTCAGCTAAGAGCTTATTTTAAGCAGAATGCGGATGCAACATTTTCGTGTTCCGATACTTCTGGAGCGATTGATGTCACTAATGGTTACGATGGATTTCCAACAGATTGGGATAGTGCGAATAGCGCTGTTGTAAGTGTTGGTGCAACAGGACTTGCAACAGGACTTGATTTTACTGAACTTCATGGTGGACCAATAACTGTAATAGCTGAATATAAAGAAGCGGAGGGTCAGCGTGGTGTAATCGTATCACCATCTCCTATTACGTGTTGGAAGTGCAGTGATTCAAAGACATGTTTTTCAGAAATTACATTTCCTATCTCAGGATCTTGTCCGAGTGATACATATAATTCTATGCATGAATGTGCTAAGTCATGCAGGAAACCAGTTGATTGGCAAGAGGTTAGTTCATAGAATTGAATTGTAGTTTTTAAGTATTAACGTAAATGTGTATATGTGGTCATTTAAAAAAACCACAGCTGCTGGAGGAATTTTGCTAGGGTTTTTTGTAGGTTTGATTTTCTCAGAAGTTGCTTTTGCAGCTCCGAGTATAACATTTACACTTGGAGATACAGTAATCCCTGTGAACTCTACTACAACTTTGAGTTGGTCTGTAACTGATGCAGTCTCTTGTGAGGCTTCGGGTGATTGGAGTGGGTCTAAATCTATTAATGGTTCTGAGAGTACTGGTAGTTTAAGTGCTGGGTCTAAGGTATTCACATTGACTTGTTTAGATATAGAAGCTGAAAGCTCTGTTTCTGAAGTAACGATTGTGGTAGCAGATCCCCCTACTTTGGATTTTTCCCCAGAGCAAGGAGAAATTGATTACAACACACAGGCTAGACTTATTTGGTCTTCGACCAATGCTACTTCTTGTGAAAAATATGGTGATTGGTCAGGTGAAACTGGGACTACTGGTGATGAATTAACTGAAAGCTTGATTTCAGAGAAAACTTTTGGGGTTACATGTGCTGGTGCTGGAGGTGTTGTGGATAAGGTTGTTACCATTTCTATTTTAAATCCAACGTTGCAAGTAGAACTTGATTTTGTTGCTGATGAAATGTTTATTGATTGGAATACAAAAGCAATGCTTCGTTGGGATGCTACGAATGCAGATTATTGTACTGCTTCAGGCTCATGGAGTGGCGGAAAGGATGAAGACAATGGGTCTTATCAAACTGCAGAATTAACTGAAAATGAGACTTATTCTCTGTATTGTGCGAATTCATCAGGAAGTAGTGTTCGGAAAAATATTACAATTGCAGTTGCTCCAAGAGTCAGACAACCAGTATCGCTAGACGCCACTACTGATGATTTAAATATTGAATATAATACAAAAGCTACAATTAATTGGACTTCTACAAATGCTGATTATTGTAAGGTTTATTATGGTTCATGGACAGGAAATTTGCCAATAAATGGTAGTTATACATCAAATAATCTAACAGCTGATAAGACCTTTACAGTAAGATGCTATAGCTGGTCTGATACGGCTAATGATACCATAGCTATAAGTGTTGCTCCTAATCCAGCCCTGCCTCCAGTATTGCATTTTTCAGCAGACAATCCTGCGTTGGAGTACAACACATCTACTGAACTTGATTGGTCTGTGACAGACGCAACTTCTTTGATAGCCTCTGGTTCTTGGGATGGTGGAAAAACAATTCCTTCTGGAAGTGAAGATACAGGTAATCTAATTGAAAATGAATCATATATTCTAAAAGCTTCTGGAGATGGTGGAGTTACGACTGAAAGGGTTAATGTGAATGTAACAGATCCAACTTTTCCTCCAGATGTAACTATAACAGTTGATGATACAACTGTTGTTTATAATCAACCAACGGTTGTTAGATGGAATTCTGAACACGCAGATTGGTGCCGCTTAAAGTATAATTCCACAAATAATCCTATTGGTTCAGACGGAAATTATTATACTGGGAATTTAACAGAAGACACAACTTATACGGTTACTTGTGGTAACAATAGTGACGAAGGCGAAACTTCCAAGGCTTCTACGGTTGAGGTCATTCCAGTTGGTTTTCCTCCTGAAATAACTTTGACGGCGGATGCAAATCCAATTCCATATGGAACTGGCACAACGATTCATTGGGATACTACGAATGCAAGAGTATGTTCATTATCTAGCGTTGGTGGAGTTGCAGTGGATGGTAGTCGCGCAACTGGAGATTTGTTTTTACCAAAAACCTACACAGTAACTTGTACGGGTGACGGAGGGACTGCTAGTAGAAGTTTGACTATTAATATATCAGGTACACCTGGTGAGCCACCTGTATTGAATTTTTGGGCTGATGAGTATAGTTTCTATGAAAATGGCAGCACAACTCTGCATTGGACAACAACTGATGCTGATAGGTGTTGGGCTTCAAGCGGTCCATGGAGTGGTGATAAGGCAATTCCTGCTGGAATTGAAGATACTAAAAATTTAACCACTACAACATTATATGAAATAAGTTGCGAGAATGTTCAAGGGACTATTTCTAGATCGTTGACTATAACAGTGGATACTGCTAACGAAGTGGATTTGGAGTTTTATGCAGATAATACGGAGATAGAAAAAAATGGTAGTGTTACCTTGACTTGGAATGGTAAAAATGCAAATTGGTGTGAATCATATTCTTACGAAGGATTTTCTAATTGGAATCGATATCAATCTCAGGTTGCTGGAAGTGAATCTTCAAAGGTAGTTGGACCTATTACTAATTATTCAACTAACCTGTATTTACGTTGCTGGAATTATACCTCAAATACTAATTGGCGGTGGATTACGATTAGTGCAGGTGAGCATCCACCTTCTATTACTATGAGTGCACCTTCTTTGGTGTCATATAATTCTCCTGCTACAATTTCTTGGTTTGCTGATTATTCTGAAAGTTGTCGTGCTTGGGCAAATCCAGCTGAACCAACTTGGTCTGGTTCGAGAAAGACTAGTGGTTTGCAATTGACTTCTAATTTAACCACCAGGACATATTTTTATCTAGAGTGTGAAAATTCAGAGGGCGTAAAGAGTACTAAATATCGTAGAGTTAATGCTGGTGCTTCTAGTGGAGAATCTCCTCAAATTAACTTTACTTCTGATAAATATATTGCTAATGAAGGAGAGGAATACAATTTAAGTTGGGATGCAACAAATTCTTCTTGGTGTATGGCAAGTTCAAATCCGTATGGATTTTGGGAAGGGAATAAAGATAAAACATCTGGATCTGAGGCATTAATTTTTTCGGGCGATCAACAAGAATTAGTCTTAACCTGTGGAAATAGCTATGGTTCAATGGCTGCAATTGTTAGAGTCAATAAAGGAGGAACTGAGCTTAGTGTTCCAAGTATTAGTTTCTGGGCTGATGAAATGTCGTTGCCTGTGAATGGAAATACTACACTTCGTTGGAGAGTGGAAAATGCTGAAAATTGCACAGCCTTTAATGGTTGGAGTGGGCTAAAGGCTGTTGGTGGGGGGCAAGAAGTAACAGCTAATTTAGCCTCTACAACAAGATTTGAACTTCATTGTTCAAATACTGCTGGAAGTAGGACTGCAATTGTAGATGTTGTTGTTGGAGGTCCACCTCCAGGGGTTACAATTTCTTTCAACGCTAGTAGATATGATGTTTCTTCTGGAGACAGCACAACTCTTACTTGGTCAGCAGACAATGCTTCCTATTGTTATGCGATTGATTTAAATGGTGATTTTGTTGGAGGTAAGACTATAAGTGGAAGTGATACATTGACACCTTCTATTTCAACGACCTATAAATTGGTTTGTGGAAACAGTGGAGGAGAGGTAACAGCAACAGTGCCGGTTGTTGTTGCAAAGGTTATTGTTTGTCCTAATCCTGCTAGAGTAATTGATTTGGGAAGTACAACTCAATTAAGGGCTTGGTTTAAACAAGATGCAGATTTAGCATTCTCATGCTCTAATACTTCTGGTGCTGTTGATGTAACTAGTGGCTATGCTTCATTTTCTACAGAGTGGAGTAGTCCAAATAGTAGCGTAGTTTCAGTTGATAGTGCAGGTCTTGTTACTGGTCATGAATATACAGAAACACATGGAGGACCAGTGAATATAACCGCAGAGTACAAAGAAGCTAAAGGTTCATCTCTTCTTCATGTAGTTCCTCCCCCAGTTACTTGTTGGAAATGTACAGAAGCAAAAACTTGTGCTTCAGAGATATCTTTCCCTATAGATGGAAACTGTTCTGCAGAGTCGTATGACTCAATGTATGAATGTGCTAAATCGTGTAGAAAGCCGGTTAATTGGCAAGAAGCCGGATCATAGGATTCATAGTGCTATGAGGTGTTCGAATTGACACCAAAATAGCGTTTTGATATAATTTCAATATCCCTTGGCACTTACTAAAAGGTCGATGTCAACAATGGGATTGAGAGAGTTTAGAATTAACTGATTTGACAAATGGACGGAAAAGACAAAGAATTTCTCGAATTTATTGTGAAATCTATTGTAGATGTTCCTGAAGATGTTGTGGTAGATAGAATTGTAGATGAGCGCGGTGTGCTCATTACACTAAGTGTAAACCCAAAAGACATGGGAATGATTATCGGTAGACAAGGATCAACAGCTAAAGCAATTAGAACACTTCTTCGAGTTGTTGGAGCTAGAAACAATGCCCGTGTTAATCTTAAGATCAATGAACCAGAGGGTTCAGAGAGAGTTTCTCCTGAGGAGAAAAGTGAAGATACAGAGAAGAGTATTGATGACATCGTTAATGACATAAACTAAAGTCATAGGACTTTTGTACAGCATAAAACCGTGTTAATATAAAAATGCGGTTTTTTGTTTAATTTTTTATAAAAAAGAATGACTTTTCATATAATTACAATTTTTCCAGAAATATTCAATTCTTATTTTAATGAAAGTATTATTGGACGTGCAAAAAAAGAAGGAAAGGTGGCACTAAAGGTTTATAACTTAAGAGACTTTACTGAGGATAAACATAAAACGGTTGACGATACACCATATGGTGGTGGTCCAGGAATGGTATTCAAAGTTGAACCAATAACTCGTTGTGTTGAGTTTATTAAAAGAGATGAAATAGCCAACGATGAAAGTACCCGAGTCATTTTAACATCAGCTAAGGGTGATAAATTCTCACAGAAAACTGCTCAGAAAATGAGTACAATAGAACATTTGATAATTATATGTGGAAGATATGAAGGGGTAGATGAAAGAATTGCAGACAATGTTGCTGATGCTGAGGTTTCAATAGGAGATTACGTTTTAACGGGGGGAGAATTACCAGCAATGATTATGGTAGATGCTATTACTAGATTAATTCCTGGTGTTCTTGGCAACAAAGAATCTTTAGAAATAGAAAGTCATGATAGGTGTGATTTATCGGATTATCCTGTTTATACGAAACCAAATAGTTTTTGTGGGTGGGATGTCCCAGATGTTTTATTAAGTGGTAATCATAAAAAGATAACCACTTGGAGAGAAGAAAAACGCAAAAAATAAAATCTATTGTTAATAAAAATGGCAAAGAAAAAAGCAAAACAAAAAGTTGATCCTATCATATTGGGAGTAGTTCTGATACTACTTGCTTTTGGTTTGGTTATGATATCTTCGGCAGGAATTGCTATTTCCAAGGATCGCTTTGGTGACGAATATCATCTTTTTCGAAGACAACTATTCTACGGAGTAATCCCAGGATTAGTCTGTTTAGTTTTCTTTCAGAAAATACACTACAGTATTTGGAAGAAAATTGCCGTTCCGTTGTTTGCTTTAGCGGTGCTATTTCTAATTTTGATTTTTATACCTGGGTTTGGTGTGAAATTGCAGGGTGCAAGTAGGTGGCTGGCATTGGGGTCAATTCAATTTCAACCAACTGAATTTATGAAATTGGCAATAATTTTATATCTCGCAGTTTGGATTGAATCTAAAGGAGAAGTGATAAAAGATTTCAAAGATGGTCTTTTGCCTTTTGTTGGTATTATGGGACTTGTGGGTTTTTTGGTGATTAAACAACCAGATGTTGGGACATTAGGTGCAATTTCTATTATATCACTGGTAATGTTTTTTGTTTCAGGTGTCCCAATAAGATTTATTCTTTCTCTTGTTGGTCTGGGAGTTGGGCTTTTAGCAACTCTTATTGCAGTAGCGCCGTATCGTCTAAATAGACTAAAAGCATTTCATGATTCAACAATTGATCCACAGGGGATTGGTTATCAAATCAATCAAGCGCTTATTGCTGTTGGTTCAGGAGGAATTTTTGGTTTAGGATTTGGACAATCTCGTCAGAAATTTAACTATTTGCCTGAACCTGTTGGTGATAGTATCTATGCAATTATAAGCGAGGAACTTGGAATGGTCGGAGCAGTTGTTTTGTTAACGTTGTTTGTTTTGTTTGCGATGAGAGGGTTTAAAATTGCTAGAAATGCTCCTGATAAATTTTCAGCACTAGTGGCAATTGGGATTTCTTCCTGGATTATTTTTCAAGCTTTTATCAATATAGCAGCTATTATAGGACTAATACCTCTTACAGGAATACCACTTCCTTTTGTTAGTTACGGAGCTACGTCATTAGTTTTTGTGATGACTGCTGTTGGAATTCTACTTAATATTTCAAAGTATTCTAAAGTTGAATGAGCAAGTAGTTTTTATATGTTATAATTCAAATATAATAATTAAGAATCAACAAAATGTTTCCAGAAATTTTCCCGTTATTCATATTCATTCTAATAATACTAGCTGTTTCTATTAAGCAAGTAAATCAGTACGAAAAAGGTATAAAATTTACATTTGGTAAATTTGTTGGAATTATGGAGCCAGGGTGGAGGTTGGTAATTCCCGTTTTTCAAGGCTATAGAAAAGTGGACATGAGAATAAAAGCTGTCGATGTTCCAGATCAAGAAGCTATTACAAGGGATAATATTTCAGTTGGAGTTAATGCCGTTATTTATTATAAGGTGGCAAGCGCAGAAAAGGCTATTTTGGAAGTAGAAGATTTTTATTTTGCAGTCTCTCAGCTTGCGCAAACAACAATGAGAAATGTTGTGGGTGAAGCGACATTAGATGAATTATTGGCTAATCGTGACGAGATAGCAAATAAGATAAGAATCATAGTTGATAAAGCAACTGATGCTTGGGGAATAGCAGTTCAATCAGTTGAACTTAAGGATGTGAATTTGCCAGAAGAAATGAAGCGTGTTATTGGAAAGCAGGCTGAAGCAGAGAGAGAAAAACGTGCTGTTATTATTAAAGCGGAAGGAGAGGTTCAGGCCTCAGAAGATTTATCAAAAGCTGCAGGTACACTTTCAAAAACTCCTGGAGCTTTACATCTAAGAACATTGAGTACATTAAATGATTTAAGCTCTGACCAATCTAATACGGTTATATTCGCTATACCACTTGAGGTCTTAAGAGCTTTTGATAAGATGACCAAAAAATAAAAAAACATAGCATGGAATGTTAATTGTTTTTTTAATATCTATAATTTATGTGGGTTGTGGTTGGGGCAAGTTTTGTCACTGCAGCGCTCAGGTATTGTTTTTGTTCCTTCTATCATAAGTGATCCGCATATCCCATTCTCTTTTTCTTTCCTTTTGTAAGTACAAATTTTTCCAGTTGGCTTTGCTTTGATTGCATATTTACAATCTGGGTAGTTAGAGCAACTATAAAACGCTCCAAAACGTCCATTACGTTCTGTCATTTCGCCTTTTTTACAAATAGGGCACATAACTCCTGTTTTTTTCTTAGCTTCCTCCTCTGGGTCATTTTTGATGAATTTACACTTAGGGTAGTTACTGCAGGCAATGAATTTTCCAAAGCGACCTTCTTTTTCTACTAAGAAATTTCCACATTTTGGGCATTTCTCTTTTAGCATTTTAGGTCTCTCAATTTTCTTTCCCTCGATAGTTAGTGCGCCAGAGCATTCTGGGAATTTTGCACAACTAATAAATTTACCAGCTTTTCCTAATTTAATAACCATTTTTCCGCCACACTCTGGACACTTAAATTTTGCGTCGGCTTTTCCTAGAGTCGTTATTTTATCCATTTTTTCTTTGGATAAAATATCTTTTGTAAAAGGTTTATAGAATTTAGAAAGAGTCTCTTTATAAGTATTTTTTCCTTCAGAGATCTTATCTAGTTTATTTTCCATGTCAGCAGTAAAGGAATCACTAATGTATTTAGCAAAATTTTTCTCAACAAAAGAACTTACAACATCACCAGTATCAGTTGGGTGTAGTGCGCTACCAATTTTCTCTACGTAACCACGATTTCTAAGGGTTTGTAATGTTGGGGCATAAGTAGAAGGTCTACCAATTCCTCTTTTTTCTAATTCCTTAATGAGCCCGGCTTCTGAATAGCGATTAGGTGGCTGAGTTTCTTTTTCTTCAGTGTCTATTTTTTTAAATTTCAATTTTTCTCCTTTCTCAACTATTGGAACTTCAACATCTTCACCTCTTGATGCACTGTCAATGTTGTACCAACCATCAAATAAAACTCGAGAGCCTTTGACTGCAAATTTCGGTAGTTTTGCGTCTTCTAGTGAAACAATGATTTTCGTCCTTAGAATTTTTGCATCGCTCATTTGCGAAGCAACTGTTCTTCTCCAAATTAAATCATAAAGCTTTTTTTGATCTGGAGCTTTTCCGCATTCCCTTTTTGTTAAATCCGAAGGTCTAACTGCTTCATGAGCTTCTTGCGCGCTTTTACTTTTTTTGCCAAAAAACCTATCAGAGTAATATTCTTTTCCGAGCTCCTTTGTAATTATTTCTTTTATTTGATTTTTAGCCTGAGAACTAATATTTGTGCTATCAGTTCTCATATAGGTGATGTGTCCAGCTTCATATAACTTTTGAGCAACAGACATTGTTTTTGATGGTGGAAACCCCAATCTTGAACTTGCAGCTTGCTGTAGAGTAGATGTGATAAAAGGTGCTTTTGGTGACCTCTTAGCACTTGTTTCTTTTATATCAGTTATTGTCCAGGTTTGCTTTTTTCCAGCAGCAACAATTTCGTCAATAACATCTTTACTGATTGGTTCTTCCTGACAAGTGACGTTTAAAAGTTCTTTATTTTTGTTTAAAAGTAATGCTGTTATGATCCAATAAGTATGTGAATTGAAAGCTCTGATTTCTCGTTCTTTCTCCATAATAATTCTAAGTGCAGGAGACTGAACTCTTCCAGCAGAAAGTCCATAGCGTACTTTTTTCCAAATAAGACCAGAAAGATCATAACCAAAAAGTCTGTCAAGAACTCTTCTAGTTTCTTGAGCTTCTTTTAAATCCATGTCTATTTTGCGTGGACTTTTCATGGCATTAGTAACTGCGTCTTTTGTAATTTCATTAAAAGTTACACGCTTTGGGTTTTTTAGTCCAATGGCTTCTGCTATATGCCAAGCAATAGCTTCACCTTCTCGATCAGGGTCAGTTGCCAATACAACCTCTTTTGATTTACTAGCTAATTCTTTGATTTCTGCTACAATTTGCTCTTTTCCTTCTGATATTTCATAGGATGGGGCAAAATTATTTTCGAAATCGATAGCCTTTTTATTGCTCTTTGGTAAATCACGAACGTGACCAACAGATGCCCTGACGGTGTATTTATCGTCTAGGTATTTAGAAATAGTCTTTGCTTTTGCTGGAGACTCAACAATCATTAACTTCATAGGATGATATTTAGGTAGATATATTTGGTATGTAATAGCATAGAGTTTTTAGGATAGTGTAATATAAAAACACTTAACACTAAATTTAAGTTTATCCTTTATTGTCGGCATTAAACGCTGAGTGTAATATACAAAAGATCAAAGTCTATAAATAACACAACTAATTTAGATAGTAAAGAGTTTTTACAAAAAGTCAAAAAAATCATCTGACTTCAGCAGGTTCTATTTTATAGAAAGCTATTTTTTTATAAACATTCCACCACCAATATTTTGCACTAAACTGTTAAGTTCTAATATGGAAAGTTTCGATAAGAGTTCTGAATGAGCAAGGTTTGTTTTCCTTGCTAAAACATCAATATGAATTGGTTCTAATGAAAGTGTTTTATAAATAAGTTCTTCATTTTTATCAGTAAAGGATTTGCAATCAGATGGATTTTCCTTTTTTGAATTATATACAAAATTAAGAGAGGTAAAAATATCTTCTATACAAGTTGTTGGCATAGCCCCTTTTTTTAATAATTGATTTGTTCCTATTGATTGTTTTGAGAAAATATTTCCTGGAATTACAAAAAGCTCCCTGTTTTGCTCTAATGATAATCTTGCTGTTATAAGTGTTCCGCTTCTTTCGCCGGCCTCAGCAACAATAGTTCCTAATGAAAGACCACTGACAATTCTATTTCTTGCGGGGAAAGTATACTTTGCTGATTTAGTTAACGGAGGATATTCAGACAAAACAATGCCTTCATTTGAAATGATGGAAGCAATCTGTTTTTTGTCTGAAATTTTTTGTTTAGCATTTTCAATGCCACAACCCAACACTGCTATTGTTGGTCTGTTATTTTCATAGCAAACTCTATGTGCAATAGAATCAATTCCCTGAGCCATTCCACTTGCAATAATGATTCCAGCGTTAGAAAGTTCGTCTGCAAATTTTATCGCAACGCTCTTCCCATAATGTGATGGTAAACGAGGTCCTACCAAGGCTATTATTTTTTTATTTAAAATTTCGACATTTCCGGTGTAGAAAAGTAAAAAAGGAGGTGAGTGAATCTCTTTTAGTAGGACAGGAAAATAAGTATCATTTTTTGTGATAAAAAAGATTTTTTTCTTTTTAAGTAAATTAAGTTCTTTTTTTGGGGAAATATCTTGTCGATTTTCAATAATTGAATTAGCCGCTCTTTCTCCTATGCCAGAAAGAAGTAAAGTTTTCTTATTTGCAAACCAAGCATGTTCAAGCGAGTCAAAAAACAGTTCCATCATTTCAAACTTTTTAGGGCCAATTGATGGAATAAAACTGAAACCGAGAGTGTATAATCTTTCTGTCTCAGACTTATTCATAAGTGCATAGTCTAGTTTTTGTTTATTTTGAAAACAGTTCCTTTGGTATCTATCTTCTTTGTGCCAGGTGAAGATAGAGGGTCTTTGGATGGTGAGACTATTGTATTAGAGAGAGCGTAGTCTCTTATTTTTGTTTTGCTTAAGGAGTTATAAAGATGTAACTCTTCATCTGAAGTCACTAGATAGATATTCTCGAACTTAGAGGCGTCTATTTTTGCAAGGTCATTTTGATTGAAGAAATAAATGGCATTTTTTTCTAGAATTGTTTTTGTTGGTTCGGAAAGAAGTGACCAACCATCACCTGAAGCCTTCTGACTTACTAGAATTAAATCATTTTCATTAAATCCGGACATTAATTGACTTGTTTTTTCTAGCAAACCCTTGTTTTGTGAATACGTAGCAAAGGGTAACGCATATGTCAGATTTAACAGTATTAGAATTCCAGCAATGTATAAAGGCAACCTTTTAGTGGAAGCAGTTCTTTCTATTAAAAGAATTCCGTATAAAAGGGAAATTGGAATAATAGCAAAAACAAACCTTCTCAACATCCATGGGTGATCTAATGATATATTAGCATCTATAAGATAGATAAGGGATGGGGATAGGAAGATAAAGGGACTTAACATCTTCCAATTTTTATTTCTAAAAAGAGCGAATATAAAGGATGCCCCTAAGATAATAAAAGGTAGGATATTATAATTAAACAAGATTTTTAACATGTAAAAATTCCTCCAATCTTTTGGGATAAGTGAAAAATCTTTCTGCTTAGTTGTATCCTTTAAGTTTTCAATTGGAGAAATATTAGCAAAGTTTTTAATTGTTTCTGTAAAAAAGTGAGCATTTATCATAAATGAAGATACTGCTACAATTCCGCATAATACAAATAGCAATTTGTATTTGGGCAATTTCATCCTTTCAAAATCTAAAAGAATAAGCATAAACAAAAGCATAAAGCCAAACCCGATAGATTCAATTCTTAAAAAAGGAGTTATAAATAGAGGGATAAAGGTAAGTAGGAAAGTTAGAAAGCTTTTCTCTTCTAAGTGACGAATTATAAAATGAATGGAGAACCAAATTAGCGCAGCAAAAAAAGTTTCTGTTAAAGTAAATTTATAAAAGAGTGTTATAGGGAAGAGAGTTATCAACGATAACACTCCTAGAAATGGGGAGTTTTTTCGAGTAGAAAATTTTTGTAAGATCAAAAAGAATGAAAAGATAAAAGTGATAAACGGTAACAGATTTGCAAATTTCAAACCATTATAACCAAAAAGTGAATGAAATACGGCTAACCAACTAGGGTATGCTGGTAGAAATTGACTTCGTAATGTTCCTTCTTGTGTATAGAAAAAACCAGGGAAATTCAAAGCCTTACCAGGTCCGTAGATATTAAAAAACTGATTGATTGTTTCATTTGAATAATTCAATGAGTGATTTTTGCTTAGTAGTATTGCGTTCGTTGCAAGTGATCCCTCGTCTCTTCCTCCAAAAATTGTTGGGGTTACGAATGCACTAAGAAGAATTCCAATGGACGTTATAAATGCAAAAACCAAAATCTCTCTTTGAGTGTGGGGCTTCAGAACGAATCGTTGTTTTTTAATTGAATCGAAAATAAAAATCAAAAGCAAAATAATCCATCCAATAATCAACAAATCATAGAAAATGCCAAACAGTGCTATTATCAAAGCAAAAAGAGCGATGCTTATCCATGATAATGAGAATAGTTCAAATGGTGTAAGAGAGGTTTTTTTCATAGTATGTTTAGTATCCTTTTAAAAGGTTTTTATTAGAGCTTTTTGGATAGCCTTATTATAAGTTTTATTATATAATGATACAAGAGCAATCTATCTTGTTGTGGTTTTGGTTTTTAATAGAATCTGAAATAGTGCAACACTTAAATTTAATTAACAGAAAAATTGAAACTAAACAAAACCAAAAACAATTTACTTTCTAAATATTGCAAAAAAATAATTGTAATTGTCTTTAGGTACGCAGGCAAGTTCTCCACATTTTTGAGAATAAAAAAACTCAAAAAATTACTAACTTGGGAATTCTATGAAAATCAAGTCATAGCTGTTTTGAAATTCCTAATAAAAAGAAATCCAATTTCTCCTTTCTATGCTTTTTGGAAAACTCTTTTTGTAGCAAAAGAGTGGAAATCTTTCAAATCATATTTTAAAAAATTCAATAAAAAGTTTTGGACTTGCCATCCATTTGTGAGTGCCTTTGGGTCTTTTGTGTTTCTTTTGATAATTGTTGGTGGAACTTTTCTTTTTGTTTTTAATAGAGGTGCTCAAGAAGCAAAAGCAACTTGGTGGAGTGATGAATGGGATTATCGTAAAGTTTTGGAAATTGATCACACAAAAGTTACAGGCGATCTAACTGATTTCCCAGTGCTAGTTTCTTTTATTGATTCAGACTTGATTGCCAAAACACAAGAAGATGGTGATGACATTGCTTTTGTTCTAACTAATAAAAAACTTTTCCATGAAATTGAAAGTTATGACAGTGCAACAGGAACTTTAATAGCTTGGGTGAAAATTCCCATACTTTCTTCTTCAATTGATACAAAAATTGAAATGTACTATGGAAATTTCACAGCATCTTCACAGCAAGATGCGGAAAATGTTTGGGATGATGATTTTGTGATGGTGCAACATATGAACGAGGATCCGAGTGGAACCGCACCGCAAATTTTGGATTCAACTATAAATAACAATGATGGAACTTCTGCGGGGACGATGATATTAGCGAATCTTGTAAATTCTAAAATAGCCGAAGGTCTTGATTTTGATGGAAATGATGACAACGTGGGATTTGGGGACAAAGATTCTTTAGATATTGGAGTGGGAAACTTCACTGCATCGGCTTGGATAAGACGAGATGAAACCAATTTGTGGAATGTAATTTATGCGAAAAGATCAACTTCTATAACCTCTTTAATGTCTTTTAGGATCACGAACAATAATGTTATCGGATTGTACTCTAGGGATTCAGACAGTAATGATCTTAGTGTTCTGGGTGGCTCCACGTTAGGTTCCGGGGAATGGTTTTTTGTGACAGGGACGCGAGAAGGAGGAACTCTAAAGGTTTATCTCAATGGTGTTTTAGATGGGTCAATAAATGGACAATTGTCTGATATTGATACTTCTGGAGCAAATGCTTTTTTGTCTTTAAAAGGACAAGGGTACGATATAGATGAACACAACGGTATATTAGATGAAGTTAAAATTTCTACTTCTGTTCGTTCGGCGGATTGGATCGAAACTGAATATAATAATCAAGACGATCCTTCAACTTTTTTTGCAATCAGCACTCAGCAGGAAAGTCCCGGGAATCCAATTGGTTATTGGAGCTTTGATGAAGGTTATGGCACAACCGCGCATGATGAAGGTTTTGGAGGAAACGACGGAACAATTTCAGGAGCAACGTGGAAAGACAAGAGCGGATGTGTGAGTGGAAAATGTTTAGAGTTTGATGGTGTAGACGACTATATTGATATTGGTGATATTAATTTAACACAAGACAAGATTACAGTAGCAGCCTGGGTTAGATTTGATAAGGTCCCAGTTAACGGGGAATCATCAGAAACAAGAAAAGGGATTGTGTCAAAATATGATGCGGCTAATAATAAGAGGGAATTTTTTCTTGGATTAGGGAATGCCAATAATGGATTGATAGATGATGGCAGTGCTTTAGTATGGAATGTTCAAGAGAATAATTCTTCTTTTGATCTAAACAACAAGATGCTTTCAGTTACTAATTTTTCTGCAAACACTTGGTATTATGTAGTAGCTACTTTTTTGTCTGGAAACAAAATGGAAATATGGGTAAATGGAAAGCTTGATAGTTCTAAGGTGATAAATGTGGCAACAGATTTTACAAATACAGATACCCCTTTTTTAATTGGGGATGGTGCTGATAATATGAAATTAGATGGTTCTATTGATGAGGTCAAAATTTACAATTATGTCCGTAGCGAGGATCAAATCAAACAAGATTATAACGCTGGGCTTGCTGGGGCTAGTACAAAAAAAGGTACAAACGTTTCCTTCGGAGGCGAATCTGATAAATGGATGAGTGATGGTTTGGTTGGACATTGGAGAATGGATGAGGCAAATTGGAATGGTACAAACGGAGAAGTGATTGATATTTCTGGAAATGGGAACCATGGGACTTCTGCTGGTGATGCTATGATACAGGGAGGTAAATATGGAGGCGGTGGAATGTTTGATGGGGTTGGGGATTATGTTGATTTGGGCGCTAGCACGATTTTGAACAATGTTTCAGCAGCCTCTTCCTCTTTTTGGGTAAAGGTGAATAGTGAAAATACCAATGCTGGTATATTAGGTCTAGGCTCTGATTTACATAGAAAGCATTGGTGTTATTCGTCTTCAACTGATAGTCAAATTACTTGTCAATTTGAGGATAATAATGGTAATAAAACAACAATTATTGCAGAAGAAGTTATGGAGGCTGGAAGTGGTTGGCGTCATATTTCGAATACATATGATGGTGAAATTCACAAATTATATGTAGATGGGGTTTTGAGTGGCTCCGATTCTTCAATTAGTAGTATCTTGGATACTTCAGGAACTAATTATATCGGTAAAATTGATCAATTTAATAATTTCAATGGACAAATTGACGAAGTCCGCGTTTACAATCGAGCACTTTCTCCAAACGAAGTTAAAAAACTCTACGAATACGCCCCAGGTCCAGTTCTCGATCTAAAGCTAGATGAAAAAGAAGGAACTGTTGCATATGATAAGAGTGGATATGAAAACAATGCGACTTTTCACAACTCACCAACTTGGACAAGAGGAAAATACGGAAATGGACTTCATTTCCAAGATAATACAATAGATTATATTGAAACCCCAAAAGATTCTTCTTTAAATTTCAGTAAAGCTGCTGGAATAACATTGGAATCCTGGATATATCTAGAGACTGCTAGCGATGAGCACAGTATAATGTCTGGTTGGGATGGGGATGTGAATATGACAGATAGTTCATATTGGAAAGTGGATAATCAAAACTCTCAAAATTATAAAATTAGAAATATGATTCCTGGAGGTGTAGAAAGGAGTGTTTCTACAACCTGGGATATGAATAAATGGTATTTTCTTTCATATACTTATGACGGAGAAACGGAGATGTTATATCGTGATGGAGTATCAGTAGGTAGTTGGGCTCAAACAGGAAATATTGAGTATGAAGATGAAGTAGGGATTATGATTGGAACCGCAGTTCAAAGAACAGAAGATTTTGATGGAAAATTAGACGATGTAAAAATTTACAACTACGCTCGTACACAAAAACAAATATTAGAAGACATGAGTACTGGTAACCCTGCCGGTAAGTCACCAATTTTGCATTTGTCGTTTGATGAAGGGCAAGGAGGGGTGGCATACGATGAAAGTACGCACGGTAATGATGGAGTGTTAACACCAAGTACTGGTGGAACAAATACTACAGTCGCTTCAATGTGGAAAAAGGGTGGAAAGATTGGTGGAATGATAGAGCTTGATGGAACAGATGATAAAATCATAACACCAAATTCAGCTGCGCTTGAGAATCTAGATGCATTCTCGCTTTCTTTCTGGGCGAACTTAGCTGGCAATTACTACTCTACTGCTTTTTTTGCCAAGGGCGTTTTTTATTCAGGGGGTCATGGATGGCAATTAATTACTGATGGTTCTTCGAATAGTGGTGTTTTGATGTTTATAAGGCATTATGATACTTCGAATTTATCAATAGTAACAGAAGGAGGATTCTTAGAAAGAGATACTTGGAATTATTATACGCTTACTACAGATGGCACGGGTAGCGCTGATGGAGTTCATATTTACAAAAATGGAATAGAGACCTCTTATGGCACTAAATCTGATGCAGCCGGGACGAGGGATTCAGATGTAGCGTATGATTTTGTTATTGGAGATACAAGCTCAGGTGGGCTATGGAATTACAATGGATTAATGGATGAGATTAAAATCTGGAACTATGTAATTTCTGAGGATAAAATCAAATATGAATATAATGGCGGGAAAGCGATGTCGCTTGGTGGAGAAAATACTACTGCTAATAATAACGGTACCACAGTGACAGGAGCATTAACAAAATATTGCGTACCAGGAGATACGGATACTTGTGACGCACCAGTTCTAGAGTTAGATTTTGATGAAAAGTCTGGTACAACCGCATATGATAAAAGTGGAAATGGAAATGATGGAACATTAACTAGAATGGATTCCAATACTGATTGGGTGAGAGGAAAGTATGGAAGTGCACTTGAGTTTGATGGAACGGATGATTATATTAATATCGGAAATGATTCCAGTTTGGATATTACTGGGAATAACATAACATTAGAAGCTTGGATTAAACCTATTGTCTCTGGTATGAACAGAGGGTGGATTATTTGGAAAACTTCTGGTTGGTGGGATAATCAGGGTTATGGGATGAGAATAAATACTAATGATAGAGTTGAATTTTACACAAGAATTAAGAATAATTTTGTTACCAGTAGTGTTTTGCAAGATAATGAATGGTATCACATTGTAGGAATATATGATGGGATAAATGCAAATTTATATATTAATGGAATTTTGAATGCTACTAATACATATACTGTTCCAATTGTTTCTAATAATTCCAACGCTCTTATTGGAAGCAATGGAGGAGAGTTTTTTGATGGTAAAATAGATAATGTTCTAATTTATAATTACACTCGCACTCCATCCCAAATTGCTTGGGATTATAATAAAGGTAAACCATTCGCACATTGGAAAATGGATGAGGGGAATGGCATAGTCGTTCATGATGAGAGTGGGAATGGAAATGATGGTACGATGATGAATATGGATGAGGATGTAGATTGGACAAATGGAAAATTCGGGAAAGCTCTAGATTTTGACTTTGTTAATGATTATGTAAAAATTCCAGATACAACTAACTCCGTTTTCGATATTGATAGTAATATATCAATATCTGTTTGGGTAAAACCCGCAACTGTTAGTGGGTTCGATGCATATCTTAGAACTGTGTTAACAAAAGGACAGTATGATAGTCAGGCCTATGGTTTTTATTGGGATTCTGGAGATGGTCAACTTGAATTTGTATTGAATAATGGTATTGAAAGATTAACTGTTGATTATGATTATGCTGACAGAGTTGGTCAGTGGGTTCATCTAATAGCAACTTATGATAGTTCATTTATTAAGATTTATGCTGATGGAAAACTGCTTGGTACTAAGGCTTATTCCGCTACATTACCAATAGACAATGATCCAATTTGTTTAGGTTGGGATGAAGATTCCACTAAGGATAGATATTTTAAAGGTGTTATTGATGATGTGCAAATATTTAACTACGCTCTAAATAAGGAGCAAGTGAAAAATGTCTATAATGGTGGGGTAATAAGATTTGAGTAAGCTGCGATTAATTCTCAATTATAGCTTAAAGTTGACTAATCTAAATTTCCTTGTTAGTATGGACAAAGTTTCCCAAAGGGGCTAGTTTTGTTTTGAAATTAGCTAATGATAAGTTTAATTTTTTGTTTTGATGCAAATGATCGCAGTTATAAAAACAGGTGGAAAACAATATAAGATCGAAGAAGGCGACATCATCACCGTTGAAAAGATCGAAGGCGAAAATGGAGCAAAAATCATTTTTGATGAAGTATTGTTTATGGGTGATGAAAAAGATGTGAAGATTGGCGAAGAGTTGAAAGATGCTAAAGTTGAAGGAGAAATAGTAGACCAACTTAGAGCTAAAAAGGTTATAACAGTCAAGCACAAACCTAAGAAGAGGTATTTAAAGAAGATTGGGCACAAGCAACAGATCACACAAATCGAGATTAAGAAATTCGTCAAATAGTTAAAACTTGACGGAAAGTATTTTATAGTGTACTGTGGCTAGAGCTATTCATAGAGCGCTTTTTTGATTTCGCTCAATTCAATGGTAGTCAAAAGTCACATCTAATTTAATAGGTTTGAGTTTTATAAAATTTAATAATAATTGTTCGTTTTACATTCATGGCAAAGGACAACACAAAGAAAGAAGAGAAGACACGGATCAGAATTAAGATTAAGGCATATGATCACAAAGTGATTGATCAGTCTGCAAAACAGATTGTTGATACCGCTCAGAGAACAGGTGCTAAAGTAATTGGTCCAGTTCCACTTCCAACCGAGATTAAAAAGATTACTGTTAACAAGTCAACATTTGTTAATAAGAGCAGTAGGGATCAATATGAGATCAGAACTCACAAGAGAATGATTGATATCGTTGAACCTTCAAACAACACAATTGAGAGTTTAACAAACATGGATTTGCCAGCGGGTGTTGGAATTGAAATCAAAATGTAGTCTATTAGTAGACTCATTTAGAAATTGACAATTATACAAAAGAGAATAACTAATTAAAGTCCCTAGGGATACTTGATTAGCAAATAACCGAATTTTTTTATTCCGGTGGATGCTGATTGAGCGTGGGGATCTACTTGAATAAAAATATTCGGTTTTTAATTTATATATACGACAAGATATGAAATTTTTACTTGCAAGGAAACTAGGAATGACAACAATTTACAAGGAAGCTATTGCTGACAATGTAACTTTACTAGAAGTACAAAAAAATGTTGTTACCTTAGTAAGAACTGAGAAGAGGGACGGATACAACGCTGTACAGGTTGGTCTATTTGATCAAAAGAAAACAGATAAGTTGAAAAAAGATACTTATGTAACTAAAAAAGAGTTTAGATTGGATGAGGTTGGCGAATATGAGATAGGAAAAGAAATTGGAATTGATCAATTTGGAGTTGGACAAACAGTTCAAATTCAAGGAATTTCAAAAGGTAAGGGACAAGAGGGTGTTGTGAAAAAATGGAATTTTGCTGGTTCTCCAGCATCTCATGGTCATAGACATGATTTAAGAGCTCCAGGATCAATTGGTAGTGCTTTTCCAGAAAGAGTTTTTAAAGGAAAGAAAATGGCAGGACGTTCAGGTTCAGAAAGTGTAACAATTAAAGGAATGAAAATTTCGCTAATTGATACAGATAAAAATATTATCGCTGTGAAAGGTTCAGTTCCTGGAAACAACAGAGGTATTGTTGAGATAGTAATTAAGTAAATTAAGATTTTTTTCTAAGATGAAAGCAGAGGTAAAAAATTTACAAGGAAAGAAGGTCGGAGACATTACATTGAGTCAAGATGTATTTGATGTAAAGATAAATGAAGAACTTCTTCACGGTGTATACGTTGCGCAAAATGCCAACAAGAGACAGTCAACAGCACATACTAAGACACTCTCCGATAGAGCTGGTTCTACAAGAAAACCATGGAAGCAGAAAGGTACTGGGCGAGCAAGAACAGGATCTGTTAGGAATCCAATTTGGAGAAAAGGTGGTGTGACATTTGGTCCTTCAAATGAGAAGAATTATAAGCAGAAGATTAACAAGAAAGTTGCTAAACAAGCATTTTGTATGGCACTTACTGGAAAATTAGCTGCTGGAGAAATTGTTATTGTTGACGAATTAAATGTGTCAGAAAATAAGACTAAAGAATTTGTATCAGTTATGAACTTGCTTGGAATCAATAAGAAGGCAGTTGTGGCTTTTGTTGAAGAAGAAAGAGAGATTACTTTAGCTAGTAGAAATCTTGAAGAGATGACAAATGCTTTGGTTGCAAATTTAAATGTTGTAAATATTTTGAACAATAAATTTCTAGTTATAAGCAAGAAAGGGATTGAGGTTCTAGAGTCAAGATGTTTAGGACAGGTTTCTGAGGAAAAAAAGAAGAAAAGAAGGTTGAGAATAAATAAACTTAGACGGACTATTTAATCAAGAAAGGTAAATAATAACTATGTCAGCATTTTGGAATCAAAAAGAGGAGGGCAAGAATAATGCGGAAGAGAAAAAAACCGCTAAGAAAGCTCTAATTAAAAAAGTTGGAAAGAAAGATGTTAAGTCTAAGAAACAGCTTAAGTTAACAGCAGTTCAAGCAGAGTTAGTAAGCAGGACACTAAAGAGACCGAGAGTTTCGGAGGATACGATGAATAAACAGGCTGAAGGCAAATATGTTTTCGAAGTAGCATTAAAAGCTACAAAGAATGAAGTTGCAAAGGCCATTAAAGCTTTATATGGTGTTGATGTGGAAAAGGTGAATGTTATGAATTATAAGAAAAAAGGAACGAAATTTAGAGGGCATATAGGACAGACAAAGGCTTTTAAAAAAGCAATTATATCTATAAAGGAGGGTCAAAACATTGAGTTGTTTAAAGAAGCTAAATAGAGTTATCAATAATTTAGATTGAATTAAAATAGGATTATGGCAGTTAAAGTTTATAAAAAAAATACAGCTGGTCGACGAAATATGTCAGTTTTAAAACCTGACAATTTGACAGACAAGAAACCTGAAAAGGTTCTCACAAAGTCTATCAACAAACACGCTGGACGTTCACATGGAAAAATTTCTGTTAGAAACAGAGGTGGAGGAGCAAGGAGAATCTATCGTATAGTTGATTTTAAAGTAACAAAAGCTGGTATCCCAGGAAAAATTACAGCGATTGAGAAGGATCCAAGTAGAACCGCAGGAATTGCTTTGATTTGTTACGCAGATGGTGAGAAGAAGTATATCGTTGCGACTCAAAACATGAAAGCTGGAGATGAAATTTTGATGGATGAGAAAGCTCCAATCAAAGAAGGGAATAGGATGATGTTAAAAAATATCCCAACAGGAACATCTGTTTGTAATGTCGAGATGGTATCAGGAAAGGGCGCACAGATGGCAAGAAGTGCAGGAGCACAAGTTGTCTTGCAAGCGATTGATGCTGAAGTAGCAACATTGAAATTACCATCAGGAGAAATTAGACTGGTAAGTGAAGATTGTTATGCAACAATTGGAAGAATCAGTAATTTCGAACACGCAAGTGTGAAGATTGGAAAAGCAGGAAAATCTAGACATATGGGGAAAAGACCAAAAGTCAGAGGTTCTGCTATGAATCCAGTTGATCATCCACATGGTGGAGGAGAGGGAAGACAGGGTGTTGGTATGAAATATCCTAAATCTCCTTGGGGTAAACATGCTCTTGGAAAGAAAACAAGAAGGAAAAAGAAAGCTTCTGATAAATATATCGTCAAGAGACGAAAAAGATAGTTTAGATTTAAGAATTAGTTACAATAAATTATGGCTCGCTCACTGAAAAAAGGACCATTTGTTGATGAAAGGTTGTTAGATAAAATCAAAGATTTGAAACCAGGAGGAAAAAATGTTATTAAAACTTGGTCACGAAGTGCAACTATTGTTCCTGAGATGGTAGGATTTACATTCGGAGTACACAATGGAAGAATACATATCTCAGTCAGAGTTGTGGAAGATATGGTAGGTCACAAATTAGGGGAATTTTCTCCAACCAGAACATTTACTCGTCATGGTGGTAAGATTCAGAAAGATCTTGATCAATCTCGTAAAATGAAAGAGATCGATGCTGCAAAAGCGGCGAAAAAATAAGTAATACGATTAATTTAATATAAGCAATGAAAGTTCAGGCACGACTCAACAGATACAGAAGATCAGCTCAAAAGGTGCGGGAAATTATTCCTGTTATCAAGGGGCTTGATGTTGCTCAGGCACTTTTGCAATTGCAATATTCAAAAAGAGGTGATGCAATGGATATTAAAAAACTTCTTGAAAGCGCAACGGCAAATGCTACAAATAATTTCAAATTGAATAAAGAGGATTTATTTGTGGAAAATATTATTGCTGAGGAAGGAAAAACGATGAAGCGTTGGAGAGCAAGAGCATACGGAAGAGCAGCTAGAATTCTTAAAAGAACTTGTGATGTAATCATTACGCTAGAGGAGAAAAAGGAAGAAAAAGCTGAGAAAGTAGAAACTAAATCTTCCAAAGCTACCAAAGAAGTCAAGAAAGAAGAGAAAAAGGATGCAAAGGTAGTAAAAAAGGAGATAAAGAAAGTTAATAAGGTAGAGAAGAAAGATGAATAGGCTAAATTGTAATTTCTAATTTTTCAAATATGGGACAGAAAGTAGATCCACGAGGATTACGAATCGGGATTAACAAGACCTGGAATTCTCGTTGGTACAACAAAAAAAACTATAAAGCGAATCTTCAAAAGGATACGTTAATTAGAGAACACGTTTTGACAAATTTTAAGCACGCAGCAATTTCAAGTGTTGATATCGAAAGAAGTGTTGCTAAGCTTAGAATGATTATTAGAACTAATAGACCAGGTGTTATCATCGGTAGAGGTGGTAAGGGTCTAGAAGAGCTAAGACAGACTCTTGAAAGAAAATTTTTGTTTAAAGAAAAGTTGCAAATTCAGATTGATATTGTCGAAGTTCGTTCAATCGAAGAAGATGCTCAACTTTTAGCAAACGATGCTGCATTTCAAATTGAGAAGAGAATAGCTTTTAGAAGAATCATGAAGATGATGATTGATAAAGTTATGCAGAATAGAAATGTGAACGGAATAAAAGTTCAGTTTTCTGGAAGACTTGGTGGTGCTGAAATGTCTAGAGTAGAATGGTTATCAAAAGGAAATATTCCTCTTCATACTTTAAGAGCGAATATTGACTACGCAACAGCAACTGCAAGGACTACATATGGAGCGATCGGAGTAAAGATTTGGTTGAATAAGATAGATCAACTAGAACAAGATAAGCAAAGAAGACCGCGAAGATCAAGAAGAAGATAGATAGAAGTTTGATTTTAGATTTAATTTATAATGATTTTACGACATACCGATGTTAATGCCTAAGAAAGTAAAACATAGAAAAGTTCACAGAGGTGGAAAGCTCAAAGGAAAGGCTCAAAAGGGTGCAGAAGTTTCATTTGGAAAATATGGAATTCAAACACTTGATTTTGGAATGCTTAACTCACGAGAGATTGAAGCTGCACGTAGAGCTATCACAAGACACGTACAAAGAGGTGGAAAAATTTGGTGTAGAATTTTTCCAGATCATTCCATGACTAAAAAAGGAGCTGAAGTTCCTATGGGTAAGGGTAAGGGTTCCCCAGAATATTTCGTAGCAAAGATAAAACCAGGAAGAGTTTTGTTTGAAATGGATGGAATTGAAGAGTCAGTTGCAAGAAGAGCTTTGAGGCTAGGTTCAGATAAACTTAGTGTTAGAACTAAATTTATCACAAAGAAGTAGATAATAGATAACTTTTCCATAATACTATGAAAACAAAGGAAATTAGAGAAAAAAGCAAAGAAGAACTTGAAGTAATTTTGAAAAATACTCGAGCAAAGCTTACACAAGCTCGTTTTGATTTAAATACAAGACAGCTTAGAGATCCTAGCGAGATTAAAAAATCAAGAAAGGATATTGCAAGAATTTTGACAATTCTGCATAATAAATAGTTAGTCCAAGAAATTTTATGAATAAGGATAATAAAGTAAAAGAAGCAATCAAGAAACAAAAGGGAACTGTTAGCAGTGTTGCTGGTGACAAGACTATTGTTGTGGAGGTTGTTACTCTAAAAACACACAAGAAATATGTGAAGAAATATAAATCTTCAAAGAAATATAGTGTGCATGATGAGAAAAATGAGTATAAGGTTGGTGAAATTGTTTCTTTTGAGGCATGTCATCCAATTAGTAGGAGAAAGAAATGGTCAGTTATCAGCAAGACTGAGACAAAATAGGCTAGAATTTTAGAGTTTAATTAAGTTATTATATAGACAATGATACAAGCAGAGTCAAAATTGAAAGTTGCAGATAATTCAGGAGCAAAAGTAATTGAATGTTTCAAGGTTCTTGGTGGATCTAGAAAAAGATATGCTTATGTTGGAGATATTATCGTAGCTTCTGTGAAAGAATCAGAACCTCGTGGATCAGTTAAGAAAAAAGAGATTGTGAAAGCTGTTATCGTTCGACAAAAGAAATCAATCCAACGAAAAGATGGATCAACTATCAAATTTGACGAGAACGCAGCTGTTATTCTAGACGGTACAGAGCCAAAGGGAACTCGTGTTTTTGGACCAATCGCAAGAGAGGTTAGAGAACGAGGGTTTATGAAAATTGTTTCTTTGGCAGAAGAAGTTTACTAATTAGATAAGTAAGATTGTTTTAAAGAAATGAATATTATAAAGGGTGATAAAATCAAAGTCTTAAGCGGTAAAGATCGTGGAAAGACTGGAAAAGTTACAAAAGCAATTCCTACTGAAGGAAAAGTTGTTGTTGAAAAGGTTAATGTTGTAAAAAAACATAAAAAGGCTAAAGGAGGTGCTCCGGGTGAGCGAATTTCTTTGGAATTGCCTATTAATGTTTCAAATACGCAATTAATTTGTTCAAAATGTAAAAAACCGACAAGGGTTGGAAAGAAAAAAGTCGGAGGAAAAATGGTTCGAATTTGTAAAAAATGCGAAGCCGAAATCTAAAAAAGATTTAAATACACTAACTCATCAGTTTTTGAAGATATATGAATAAGAATGTATTAGAAGAAAAATATACTAGCGAAGTTATGCCCAAGCTCATGAAAGAGTTCGGTTATGATAACGTTATGGCTGTACCTAAAATTATTAAGGTTTCAGTTAATGTCGGGTTGTCAAAGGCCGTTAATAATTCAAATTTCAAGGAAGACGTTGTGAGAGATTTGAGATTAATTACAGGACAACAACCAATTCTAACAAAAGCTCGAAAGGCGATTGCTGGATTTAAAATTAGAGAAGGTCAGGAAATTGGAGCTTCTGTAACATTGAGAGGAAAAAGAATGTGGGATTTTATCGAAAGATTTATTGGAGCGACAATTCCACGTATGAAAGATTTTCAAGGAATTGAAAGAAAGAATTTTGATAATCAGGGGAATTTGAACTATGGAATCAAAGAGCAACTAACTTTCCCTGAGATTTCAACTGATGATATTACAACAATTTTTGGATTACAAGTGAATATCACTTCGTCAGCAAATGGTCGGGATGAAGGAATCGCATTGTTTAAATTGTTAGGTTTTCCAATTCAGGAAAAATAAGAGAGTTAAGATAAATAATAGTAAATATATCAATATGAGTTTTGATCAAGTTTCAGATATGCTTACACGAATAAGGAATGCGCAAATGGCTGGAAATGCTGATGCGTCAATGCCTTCTTCTAAATTTAAGCTTGCTTTGGCAAGAGCACTTTATAGTAGTGAATATATTGAAGAGGTTTCAATTTTTTCTGAAGGGGACAAGAACTACCTTCGTTTGAAATTGAAGTATTTTGGTACAACTCCTGCTATTAAGGGAATTCAAAGAGTGAGTAAGCAGGGACAGAGAATTTATGCTGGAAGTAAGGACCTTCCTAGAGTGAAGAATAATTTTGGTGTTGCATTTATTTCTACATCAAAAGGGATTATGACAGATAGACAGGCAAGAAAAGAGAACCTTGGAGGGGAAGTTGTTTGTAAAGTTTGGTAATTTTTTAAATTGATAGATTAAATATAACGAAATTATGGCAAAAAAATCAGTTATAGCTAGAGCACAAAAAAAGCCAAAGTTTTCTACACGTACAGTGAATAGATGTTGGAAATGTGGAAGAAAACATGGTTATATGAGGCAGTTTGGTCTTTGTCGAATTTGTTTTCGAGAGCTTGCGGCAAAGGGGTCAATCCCTGGTGTTAGACGCTCAAGTTGGTAAGATTTTGTATAAATGTTAAATAGATAAAGAGGATGTCAAGAATTGGAAAAAAACCTATTTCTATACCTAGTGGCGTAACGGTAACTCTTGAGGATAAAACCGTAAAGGTCAATGGTCCTAAAGGGGAATTGTCTTTTGAGACAAGCTACGAAGTTGAGGTTGAAGTAAAAGACAATGAAATTACTGTTGCAAAAATTGGTAAAACTAAATCTGCTCCTGCTCTTTGGGGAACGACCAGAGCAAGTATTCAGAATATCGTATTGGGTGTTTCTGAGGGATTTAAAAAGGGTTTAGAATTGCACGGAGTTGGTTACAAGATGGCTGTGCAAGGAAAGAAGTTAGTTTTAAACTTAGGATATTCACATCCTATTGAAGTACAAATTCCAGAAGGATTAACTATTTCAATCGAAGCGAATATTATGAGTGTTGAAGGAATTGATAAACAGAAAGTTGGTCAATTTGCTGCTGAAATAAGAGCATTTAGAAAAGTCGAGCCTTATAAGGGGAAGGGGTTTAGATATGTTGGAGAAACTTTCATTAAGAAAGAAGGAAAACGTGCTGTTGTTAGTGAATAAATCAAGATATAATTTAAATATTTTATGAAAAAGAGTAGAAATCAAATACGTATTCATAGAAAACGAAGAGTAAGGGCAAGAATTTCTGGAACAACCAGTAAGCCTAGACTTAGTGTTTTTAAGAGTCTTACAATGTTAAGCTCTCAGATTATTGACGATACGGAAGGAAAAACTTTAGTGTCTGCCGATACTAGAGAATTGAAGAAGAAAAAATTCGATCTAGAAACTGCCACTGAACTTGGGAAGTTGATTGCAACAAAAGCCAAGAAAGCAAAAGTTGAAAAGGTTGTTTTTGATAGAAGTGGATATCTATATCACGGGAAGATCAAAGCTTTTGCTGAAGGTGCTCGTGAAGAAGGATTGAAATTCTAAATTTATTAATTGTTATTGATTTTTTGTGATATGGCAACAATACAACAAGATAAGGGGAAAAAAAGATTCCCAAGAGGGAAGAAAAGATTTCAAAAACGAGAGAAACCTGAATACGAACAAAAGTTACTCGACCTTGCTCGTGTGACTCGTGTAGTTAAAGGTGGACGAAGATTCTCTTTTAGAGCATCTGTCGTTATTGGAAATAAAAAAGGCAAAGTTGGTTTTGGAGTAGCTAAAGGTTCTGATGTTTCTATCGCAATCGGGAAAGCTTTTGCTGCTGCTAAGAAAAACATGATTCTAGTAAAGCGAACAAACAAGACTATTGCCTTTGATATTAATAAGAAATTTGGTGCGGCTAAGATTATTATGCGTCCAGCAAAAGAAGGACGAGGAGTCGTAGCTGGTGGTGCGATGAGGTCAGTACTTGAACTTGCTGGAATTAAAGATATCGTTGCAAAATCACTTGGTTCTTCCAATAAAATCAATGTTGCTAGAGCAACAATGGCAGCACTAGAAGAGTTGGGAGAGAGATTGGTAGGAAAAGGACTAGAAAAGAAAAATTCAAGCGAAATTAAAGAAACCGTGAAAAAAACAGTAAAGAAAGAAGAAATAAAGAAACTTCTAAAGAAGACTACTGAGAAAAAAGCTCTTAAAAAGGTTGAAAAAAAAGAGGAGAAATCTGTTAAGAAAACAGAAGATAAATAAGAAGCTAAATCTATTTTGATATGCAAATTAATGATTTAAAAGCCACAAGCAAGGATACAAAGAAACGAGTTGGTCGTGGTGGAAAAAAAGGTACTTATTGTGGTGCTGGAATGAATGGACAAAGGTGTCGAAGTGGGCACTCACAGGCAGCTACTTTTACAGGAGGTAGCTCTTCTGTTGTAGGTCAGACAAAAAAACTTAAAGGTTTTAAATCTCTTAAACCTCAAGCACAAACGGTTAATTTGACTGATATTGAACGTGTTTTTGAAGATGGCACAGAAATTACACCAGAAATGCTAAAGGAAAGAGGACTTATTAGTAAGTTGGATCTTCCAGTAAAAATTCTTTCTATGGGAGAAATAACTAAGAAAGTCTCTTTGAAGAATGTTGCTTTTTCTAAATCTACTAAAAAAAAGATTGAAAAAGTAAGTGGAAGTGTAGAATAGAAATTATGAACTGTGTTTAGTTTGGTTTCAAACTAAATGTTTCGTATAACACTAGGAAAAAATAAATGTTGGAAAAAATTAGGCAAATATTTAAAATAAAAGAATTAAGAAATAAAATATTTTTTATTTTAGCAATTCTTGTTATTTATAGAATTGCAGCCAATGTACCAATTCCTGGAGTAGATACTAGTCAGCTGAAGGCCTTCTTTGAAAGCCATCAGCTTTTTGGTATGTTAGACATGTTCTCTGGAGGAGGACTTAGGAATATCTCCATTGTAATGTTGGGAGTTGGGCCATATATTACGGCTTCAATTGTGATGCAAGTTATGACAATGATTGTTCCAAAACTTGAACAAATGCAGAAAGAAGAGGGTGAAATTGGTAGACAGAAATATAATTCATGGACTAGGTATTTAGCGGTTCCATTTGCTGTATTGCAAGTATTTGCAATGATTTCTTTATTTAAATCGCAAGGTTTATTGGGGAATTTAACTCCAATTAGTTATATTACAATTATTTTAACAGCAACAGCTGGTACTATTTTTTTGATGTGGTTAGGTGAACTTATCTCTGAGAAAGGTTTGGGAAATGGAGTTTCGTTACTTATTTTTGCCGGAATTGTTTCAGCACTTCCAAGTTCAGTTCAGCAATTACTTGCAACTTGGGATTCTTCAATGGTATTGACCTATTTTTCATTTTTAGTGATTACTATAATAACAGTTGTTAGTATAGTGGTTGTAAATGAAGGACAAAGAGATATACCAGTTTCTTTTGCAAGAAGAACTCGCTCGGGTGCTACTAGTGGTTCAACTAAGAGTACATTACCACTAAGAGTGAATCAAGCAGGTGTTATTCCGATTATCTTTGCGATGTCGATTATGATTTTCCCTGGAATGATTGCAAATTTACTTGCAACAATCCAGAATCCAAAGGTTCAGGCCTTTGCTGGTTGGGTTGCTGATTTGTTTGCAAATCAGACATTCTATGGTGCAGCATACTTTGTATTAGTGGTTGCCTTCACATTCTTTTATACATCAGTTACATTTGATCCAAAGAATATAGCGGAGAGTCTTCAACGGCAAGGTGGTTTTGTGCCAGGGATACGACCGGGGATGCCTACTATAGAATATTTGAACTATGTGGTTAACAGAGTTACGACTTCAGGAGCATTATTTCTGGGATTGGTTGCTGTGCTACCATTTATTGTTCAAGGTATAACAAGGGTGAAAACACTTACTGTTGGTGGAACTGGAATCTTGATTGTAGTCTCTGTTGTTATTGAGATGGTGAAACAAATAGAAGCCCAGTTAGTTATGAGGGATTACGAAGGTTTTTAGAAAATTGAAAAAAATTAGATATTCAAAAACAGTCCCTTGGGGCTGTTTTTGAAAGCATAGAACATTTGACTTTTTCTTGTTTTTGGAGTAATCTATATATTATTCAAGCAATGAAATTTAAAAGCGGGTGTCGTATAGTGGTTTATTATATCAGCCTTCCAAGCTGAGGAGGTGGGTTCGATTCCCATCACCCGCTCAAAGGATAAAAAGTTCCCCTTATGGGGAGCTTTTTATTTGTGTTATTAAGAGGAAGGAGGATTTCTTGTAGTGAAACTATTTAAATAATAGAGTCTGAAAGTTGATAAAGTAGTATGTGAGATTTTCTCATTACTTGTTTAAATTTATCAAAAAACATTTTACTCTAAATGTTTTTTGATTTTTAAAAGCACAAAGAGTAAAATTAGGATATTATCAATTATTAATTCTATATGTCAAAAACACATTCAATTATAGCTAATTATCTTAATGAGGTTCGAGAAACTCTTAGTACAGGTGATGCACGAGAGCATGCATATCGGTCCGCACTCAAAAAGTTAATCGAAGAGTTGAATGATGAAATTTTGGTAATAAATGAACCTGCTTACAAGGGTGGAAACGCACCAGATTTTCTTTTTAAGAAAGGTGAAACTCCAATTGCATACGCAGAGTGTAAGGATGTGAGTATTGATATTTCAAATAAGGATGTACAGAAACAAGCAAATCGTTATGTTGTTGCTTTTGGACGTATTTTGCTTACAAACTATTATGATTTTGAAATTATTACAGAGGAAAGCGAAGAAACTCAAAAAATTTCCATTGCAACTTGTGATGGAAAAACAATTTTTCAATTGTCAGAGAATTTTGAAGTTTTTGTAAATTTACTCAAAGATTATCTTGTTCCTTCTTATCGTACGATTAGATCAGCAAAAAAACTTGCCGAAATAATGGCAAGTAAGGCTCGGATTTTACGAGACAATGCTCTTGTGTCCCTGGATATAAATAAGGACTCTGATATTTCTGCTCAATACACAGCTTTTAAGGAAATTCTAATTCACGAATTGACGCCTGAAGAGTTTGTTGATATGTATGCTCAAACACTTGTTTATGGTCTTTTTGTTGCTCGTTATCATGATTCGTCTTTGGATAACTTTTCTCGTTATGAAGCGCAAGATCTTTTACCTTCGACAAATCCACTGCTCAAAAAATTCTTTGGACATGTGGCAGGCACAGAATATGATACAAAGATTGCATGGTTGGTGGATTCTTTGGTTGAAGCATATGCAAGCACTGATGTGGCGAAAATTATGCACAAAGAATTTGTCAAAAAACAAAAAGACCCAGTTTTGCATTTCTATGAAACTTTTCTTTCGAAATATAATCAAGACTTGCGAAAATCGCGTGGTGTTTATTATACACCAACACCAGTTGTTTCCTTTATTGTGCGAAGTGTTGATGAGATTTTGAAAACGAAATTCAATCTCGCCAAGGGTCTTGCTGATACAACAAAAATTTCTCATACAGAAAAGATTCAAGCAACAGATGCACGAACAAAGGACGGAATAAAAAAAGAAAAAATCCAAATTCACAAAGTGCAAATTCTTGACCCAGCAGTGGGGACGGGAACTTTTCTCAATGAAGTAATTGAACACATTCACAAAAGCTTTGTTGGACAAGAGGGGCTTTGGAGTGGCTATATTCATGAACATCTTGTGCCACGTTTGCATGGTTTTGAGCTTATGATGGCAAGTTACACAATGGCACATCTAAAGCTTGGTGTGACACTCAAAGAATTGGGCTATAAAAACAATGAAAGATTGTCGGTTTGGTTGACCAATTCTCTGGAAGAAGGAATTCACGAAGTGCCAAATCTTTTTATGAGTCAATGGCTAACGGAAGAATCAAATGAGGCATCTAAAATCAAATCAGAAATGCCAATTATGGTTGTGTTGGGAAATCCGCCATATGCAGTTAGCTCTTCAAATAAGGGTGAAAAAATTCAAGAATTAATCGAAGTTTATAAAAAGGACTTGAATGAAAGAAATATCCAACCTCTTTCTGATGATTATATTAAATTTATTCGTTTTGCTGAAAATCAAATTGAGAAAACTGGCGAGGGTGTCGTGGCAATGATTACGAATAATTCATTTATTGATGGTGTTATACACAGGCAAATGCGAAAGCATCTAATGGAAACTTTTGATGAAATCTATGTGCTTGATTTGCACGGAAACAGCAAGAAAAAAGAAGCTGCACCAGATGGAAGCAAAGATGAAAATGTGTTTGATATCATGCAAGGAGTGAGTGTTAATATTTTTGTGAAAAATAGGAATGATAAGAAATTAGCCGATGTCTATCATTCAGAAATCTTTGGAAAAAGAGCAAAGAAATTTGAAAAATTAAACAGTTCTGAATTCGGAAAAGTTGATTGGCAAAAATTGGAAAATAAAGCACCATATTATTTTTTCGTGCCAAAAGATTTTGCAGCAGAAGACGAATATAAAAAAGGTTTTGGGGTTGACGATGTATTAACAGTTACTGCAGGGGGAATAAAAACACACCGTGATCATTTGGTCGTTGATCAAAATAAGTCTGAATTGGAGAAAAGAATACAAACTTTTTTTGACAAATCTAAAAGTAACAAAGAAATTAGAAACGAATTAAGATTGAGAGATAATCGAGACTGGACTATGGAGAATGCTCGCAATAATAGTTATTCACAAGAAAAAATTAAACAAATTCAATATAGACCGTTTGATTTACAAAGTATATATTATGATAAAAAATTAATTGATTTCGGACGAGAGCAAATTATGAAACATATGATTGCCGAGAAAAATTACGGGTTGTGTTTAATGAGAAATCTTATTAATACTAAAGAGTTAAAAACAGTTTTTATTTCAAGTGATATTATTGATTTAAATTTTTATGGATTTCAAACATATCTTTTTCCACTCTACCTCTACCACGAAGACGGAACAAAAACATCGAATCTTAAAAAAGAGATTTGGGACAAAATAAACGAAGTGGCAGGAGAGACCAAGCCAGAAAACATTTTGGACTATATCTATGCAGTTTTGCATTCGCCAAATTATCGCAAGAAATATAAAGAATTTTTGAAAATTGATTTTCCACGTGTGCCATATCCAAATGACAAACAAACTTTTGAAAAATTGGTTGAACTGGGAGAAAAATTGAGAAAATTACATCTATTGGAATCGTCAGAGGTGGAGAAGTTCATCACAACCTTCCCAGAGGATGGCACAAGTGAAGTTGAAAAAGGCTATCCAAGATATGAAAATGGAAATGTGCAAATCAACGAAAAACAATATTTTGGCAATGTGTCAGAAGTTGCATGGAACTTCTACATCGGAGGCTATCAACCAGCCCAAAAATGGCTTAAAGACCGCAAAGAAAGAAAACTTTCAACCGACGAAATTTTGCACTATCAAAAAATGATCGTCAGTTTGATTAGAACAGATGAGCTTATGAGGGAAATTGATAAGACTTTCAAGTTTTAGATGCAGTAAACTAAAAGCACTAGTTTTATGGTTATGCTATAATAGGGTCATCGATAGATACCCCTAAAGATACCCCTAAAGAATAAAAACAAAAAAGATGACAAAAGTTATTAGGAAATTAACAAAGAAAAGCGAGTACAGCTATTTAGTCAATATCCCCAAGGAGTTCATTGATAAATATGGATGGAAAGCCAAGCAAAAACTAACCATCGAAGATAAGGGCAGGGGAGTTTTGGAGATTAAGGATTGGAGGAAAAGGTAATATTTGAGGTAAATTGTGATTTTATGGTATAATGTATTTAGTTAAGAATAAAACTCAGTTATGGAAAGTGAAAACAGTTTAGGTATTGAGATTGAAGGGAGAAAAATAAAAATCAAGCTTCTGAAGGATGGAAATATAGTGAGTGATGAGAGTTGGGAAGACGAGGGTAATCTTTCTCAAACATTATTGAAAAAGATGGACGAACTTCTGAAAAGGAATAATCTAACTGTTCAAGACTTGAAGTCTGGTGTGAATGTAAAGTCCGACAATGAGTCATATACATCTGCACGAATAGCAAAAATTACTGCTGATATGATCAACTTTTCTTTAGAAAAATAGATTAGCTTGACAGGAGTAAATTCGGCGTGTAAAATGAATCTGTTAAATTAAAGATGGTTAAATGCAAAAACAATTGTATGTTTTTGGATTTTATCGTCTTGTGTGTGCGTAATAATTTTTTTATTTTATTACACGAACAATTTAAGATGTGCGAAAAAGGCCATGTTCTGGTCTCTATAATATTATTGATCTCCTTTCTCGATGCCCAGAGAAGAAATGATCGAACAAATTAGTTAAATTGTTATATTAATCAGCAAAACTGATTGTTTTTGAGTATGTGAAAACAGTCGATAACCAAATTGTGCTAATATGAAAAAAGTCAAAAAAGATCTTGTAGTAAAGTCAAAGTTTAGCTCACATTCGAGTTTGTCAAAGCGAAAGTTTTTTCAAAAACAACCGATGGTTTCTTTGCCAAATTTAATTGAGTCCCAACTGAAATCATATGAATGGTTTTTGAAAGAAGGTCTGGATGAGATTTTGAAGGAAATCTGTCCAATTGATGATTTTACAGGAAATGAAATGGAACTCACAATCAGTGATTGTTATTTGGACGAGCCTAAATATGATGAGTTGACTTCAAAAGAAAAAAACATTTCATACGATGCTCCGCTTCGAGCGCAAGCTAGTTTGTTGATTAAAAAAACTGGAGAGGTAAAAGAACAGGAAATCTTTTTAGCAGATTTTCCAATCATGACAAACAGAGGAACATTTATTATAAATGGTGTTGAAAGAGTTGTTGTTTCGCAGCTCATTAGAAGTCCTGGAGCATTTTTTACAATGGAATACACAAAAGGTAGAAAACTTTTTGGAGCAAAAGTTATTCCAAATAGAGGTGCATGGTTGGAGCTTGAAACTGATATGGACGGAGCAATTTGGGCAAAAATAGACAGAAAAAGAAAAATCCCAGTTACTTCACTATTGAGAGTTTTTGGATTAGCAAGTGATAAAGATATATTAAAAGCTTTTAAAGGTATCGATAATGGAGAGGTTGCAATGATTGAGGAAACTCTTAGCAAGGATCCAGCGAGAACTTCAGCAGAGGCTTATAAAGAAATTTACAAAAGATTAAGACCAGGTGATTTAGCAACAGCTGAAAATGCTAAGCAAATGGTTGATTCAATATTCTTCAGTAACGAAAGATATGATTTCGGAAGAGTTGGTCGTTATAGACTAAACTTGCGTTTGGATATGAATAAAGACGAAGATGTTGAGGAAAACAGAATTCTTAGTGAAGAAGAGATTGTGAAGATTGTAGGTGAGATTATTAGACTAAACAATGATCCATCGGCAATTCCTGATGATATTGATCACCTTGGAAATAGAAGATTAAGAGGAGTTGGCGAGTTAGTTCAAAACAAAGTAAGGGTTGGTCTTGCTAGAATGATCAGAAATATCAAAGATAGGATGAGTACTTGTGATATTACAACAGTTGTACATGGTCAGTTGATTAATCCTAGACCAGTTGCAGCTTCTATTAAAGAGTTTTTTTCTTCATCACAACTTTCTCAGTTTATGGATCAAGTAAATCCTTTGGCTGAGCTTGAACACAAAAGAAGGCTTTCTGCCATGGGACCAGGTGGTTTGACTAGAGAGAGAGCAGGTTTTGAAGTACGAGATGTGCATAATTCACATTACGGAAGGATTTGTCCAGTGCAAACACCAGAAGGTCCAAACATTGGTCTTGTTGGACATCTTGCTTGTTATGCGAGAGTGAATGACTATGGTTTCTTGGAAACTCCTTACAGAGTTTTAGCAAAAACTATTACTAAAGAAGATAAATTAGCGGAAAATAGAATACTTGTTGAAGATGTGAAAGATTCTAGCGACAATGTTTTGATTGTCAAAGGAAAGAAAATCACAAAAGATGATTTGGATAAATTAAAGAAATCTGCTAAGGATGAAATTAATGTGTTGCCTTTTATTACTGGAGAAGTGAAATTTCTCAATGCTCTTGCTGAAGAAAAGGTTAGTATCGCTCATGCGAGAATTGATCTTGATGAAGACGACAATCTATTAGAAGAGATCGTTGAGGCTCGTGTTAACACAGAAGCAACGAAAATTGAGTCAACAGAGCTTGATTATATTGATGTATCAGCAAAACAATGTATCTCAGTTGCAACTTCACTTATTCCTTTTTTGGAACACGATGATGCAAACCGTGCACTTATGGGATCAAATATGCAACGACAAGCTGTTTCTTGTATTGTTCCAGATGCTCCTCTTGTAGGGACTGGACTTGAAGATAAGGCAGCTGCTGATTCAGGACAGGTTGTATTAGCTGGTGCTGATGGTGAAATTGTTGAAGTTGATGGTGCTCATATCGTTTTAAGAGAAAAGGTAGAAAAAGGGAAGAAAGTGAAACGAAGAACTTATCCATTGCAGACATTTGCAAAATCAAATGCTTTTACAAGTATGAATCAAATCCCACGTGTTCGAAGAGGTCAACTTGTGAAAACAGGAGATCTTCTTGCTGATGGAGCGTCAACTGATCATGGAGAATTAGCTCTTGGTAAAAATGTTCTTATGGCATTTATGCCTTGGGAGGGTTTCAACTTTGAAGATGCTATTATTGTTTCAGAAAGATTGAGGCATGAGGATGGATATTCTTCTGTTCATATTGAAGAATTTACAGTTGATGTAAGAGATACAAAACTCGGGCCAGAGGTTGTGACAAGAGATATTCCAAATATTGGAGAAGATAGATTGAAAAATCTTGATGAAACAGGGGTTATCCGAATTGGAGCTGAAGTTTCTTCAGGAGATATATTGGTAGGAAAGGTAACTCTAAAGGGAGAAGGAGATCTTACAGCAGAAGAAAGATTGCTTCGAGCTATTTTCGGTGAAAAATCAAGAGATGTTAAAGATACTTCACTTTATGTTCCACACGGAAAAAGTGGGAAAGTTGTTGATATCAAGATTTTCTCAAGAGAAAAAGGAGATAAGTTACAAGCTGGAGTCATTCAACAGATTCAAATTTCTATGGCTCAATTAAGAAAAATTTCTGTAGGAGATAAACTTGCTGGTAGACATGGCAATAAAGGTGTGATTTCTAAAGTTGCAGCTATTGAAGATATGCCATATCTTCCAGATGGAACTCCTGTGGATGTTATTTTGACACCACTTGGTGTACCTTCTCGTATGAACCTTGGGCAGATTTTCGAGACTCATCTTGGATGGGCTGCTCATAAACTTGGATATAAAGCAGCATCTCCAGCACTAAACGGTGTTACTGTTCCTGAGATTAAGGCTGAGCTTAGAAAAGCTGGTCTTCCAGAAGATGGAAAGATTCAATTGTCTAGTGGAAAAACGGGAGAGCAATTTATTGAAAAAACAATGGTTGGTTACATGTATATTATGAAGCTTAATCATTTGATCGAAGATAAGATGCATATGCGTTCTATTGGACCTTACTCACTGATTACTCAGCAACCTCTTGGAGGTAAAGCTCAGTTCGGAGGACAGAGATTTGGAGAGATGGAGGTTTGGGCACTTGAAGGATATGGTGCCGCACATACACTCCAGGAAATGCTTACAATCAAGTCTGATGATGTATTAGGACGTTCTAGTGCATATGAATCAATTATTAAAGGTGAACCTATAAAACCACCGAATATTCCTGCAGCGTTCCATGTTCTAGTTAATGAGCTCAAAGCTCTTGCGCTAGAAGTGAATTTATTGGAATCAAAAGTTGATGTTAAGGCGAGAGAAAGAGAAGAAAGAGATAATGGAAATGATTCAGAGAGAACATCAAACAGAAGATAAATTTACTTATTATAACTTTAATAGCAAAATTCGATGATAGAAAATATAACAAGAATTTCAGACTTCAGTGCCGTGCAGTTGAAAATTGCTTCACCTGAAAAAATTCTTGAATGGTCACATGGAGAAGTTATGCGACCAGAAACAATCAACTATAGAACACAACGATTTGAGAAAGATGGACTTTTCTGCGAAAAGATTTTCGGACCTTCAAAAGATTGGGAATGTTACTGTGGAAAATATAAAAGAATACGATATAAAGGAATTGTTTGTGATAAGTGTGGTGTTGAAATCACAAAATCAATTGTAAGACGTGAGAGAATGGGTCATATTGAACTTGCTGTTCCAGTTTCTCATATTTGGTTCCTAAGAAGTGTTCCTTCAAGAATCGGACTAGCACTTAATATGTCAGTTCAAGAACTTGAAAGAGTAGTTTATTTTGCTAATTACATTGTGATTTCAGTTGATGAAGATGCTAGAAAAGAAGCTTTCGCTGAACTTGAAAAAGAATACAAACTGAATCAGAAAAGTGCTAAAACTGAATTAGAAAAAGAAGAAGTGAAAGGAATTTACCAAGCTTCAAAAGAGAGCTTAAAGAGTCTTCAGAAAAAACAAACTCTTTCTGAAATTGATTATCATAATATTTCAAGAAACTTTGGACATGTATTTGAAGCTTCTATAGGAGCTGAAGCGATTTATCAACTTTTGCGAGAACTTAATCTTGCAAAAGAGGTCGCAGCTTTAAGTGAGAAAATTGTTAATGGAAAAACTTCTGATAAGAAAAGATTGGCAAAGAGATTAAAAGTATTGGCTGGTTTTGAAAATGCAAAAATTAAACCAGAATGGATGATGCTTAAGGTTATTCCAATTATTCCTCCAGATCTTCGTCCGATGGTTCAACTTAATGGTGGTCGTTTTGCTACCAGTGATTTAAATGACTTATATAGAAGAATTATCAACAGGAACAATCGTCTTCGAAAATTGATTGAGCTTGGTGCTCCTGAAGTTATTCAAAGAAATGAAAAAAGAATGTTGCAAGAAGCAGTAGATGCTTTGATTGATAATAGCTCAAGAAGATCTCAAGCTCAAGTAGCTGCTTCAACTGGACAAAGAAGAGCGTTGAAATCTGTTTCTGATATGTTGAAAGGTAAACAAGGACGTTTTAGACAGAATTTGCTTGGAAAACGTGTTGATTATTCAGGAAGAAGTGTGATTGTGATTGGGCCAAAATTAAAACTTCATCAGTGTGGAATTCCAAAGAAGATGGCGCTTGAATTATTCAAACCGTTTATTATCAACAAGTTGATTGAGAATGAGCATGCTCATAATGTAAGAACTGCTGGTAGAATGGTTGACGCTGAAAGAGAAGAAGCATATGAAATGCTTGATAATATAATTGATCATCATTTTGTGCTTTTGAATCGTGCACCTACTTTGCATAGACTCTCAATTCAGGCCTTTCAACCAGTGCTAATTGAAGGTAAGGCTATTCGTGTTCATCCTTTGGTTTGTACAGCTTTCAACGCTGATTTTGATGGTGATCAAATGGCTGTTCACGTTCCACTTACAACTGAGGCAAGAAAGGAATGTGCTGAGATTATGCTTTCTAGTAAAAATCTTTTGAAACCTTCAAGTGGAGATCCTATTACAGTTCCTTCTCAAGATGTTGTTTTGGGGTCATATTACATGACAACTCTTATTGATGGTGCTAAGGGAGAGGGGAAATCATTTTCATCAATGGAGGACGTGATTCGTGCTTATCAGATGCAAATCATTAGTCTTAAGGCTAAAATCAATTTGTATTATAAGGGTGAAAAAATGAAAACCTGTGCTGGAAGAGTTTTGATTAATGATATTCTTCCTGAGAGCTTGAGGTTTATTAATAAGAAGTTGACAAAAGGCGATCTAAAAATTCTTGTGGCTGGATTTTTAAGAGATGAAGGAACTGATGGAACTGCTGTTTTCGTAGATAATCTGAAAAATCTTGGATTTGAATATGTTACAAGATCTGGAATTAGTTTGGGAATGGATGATTTCGTTGAACCAAAAGACAAGAAAAAAACTTTCGCTGATGCTGATAAAGAAGTTGAGGAAGTTCAATCTCAGTATGACATGGGTCTTTTAACGAATTCTGAACGAAAAACTAAGGTGGTTAAGATTTGGAATGAAACTAAAGATAAAATTACTAAAAAAGTTATTGATGCAATTGACCCAAAGGGATCTGTACATGCAATGATTGACTCTAAGGCTAGAGGCTCTGAGGCTGTTGTTGTTCAGATGACTGGGATGAAAGGTCTTGTGGCTGGTCCAACTGGAGAGACAATAGAACTTCCTATTAAAGGTTCTCTGAAAGGTGGCTATGATGTATTGGAATATTTTATTTCAACTCATGGTGCTAGAAAAGGTATGGCTGATACAGCGCTAAGAACAGCCACAGCTGGTTACCTTACTCGTCGCTTGGTTGATGTTGGTCAAGATGTTGTTATTACTGAGGAGGATTGTGGCGATACAGAAGGGGCCTACTTATACAGAGAAGATTCTGATCAGATTGGACAAGGTTTTGCCTCACGTGTAGAAGGAAGAACTACTTTGGAAGTTGTAAAGAATCCCGAAACTGGTAAGAAGATTGTTGGTAAAGGAGAATTAGTAACAGCTAATCAAGCCAAGACAATCGAAGACACAAAGGTTACAAAAGTTAAGATTAGAAGTTTAGTAACATGTCAAACAAGGAGAGGTGTTTGTCAGAAGTGTTATGGAAAAGATCTTGGAAGAAATGAATTAGTGAACTTAGGACAAGCAGTTGGAACGATTGCTGCACAAGCAATTGGTGAACCTGGAACGCAATTAACTATGCGTACTTTCCATATTGGTGGTGTTGCTGGAACTGATATTACACAAGGTCTTCCTCGTGTTGAGGAAATCTTTGAGGCTAGAAATCCTAAGGCAGAAGCTGTTTTAGCAGAAACAGATGGAATAATTGAAGATATTGTTGAAAATAAGAAGCAAAAAATAATCACTTTACGTAAATCGCAAACAGGTAAGGTGAAGAAGATCGAAGAAAAAGACTATGCTATGCCTGCTGTTATGAACGCAAAGGTAGCGAAGGGAGACCTAGTTACCAAAGGACAAGTCCTTTCTGAGGGACATTTAGATCTTAAGAAATTGTTTAAGATTGCTGGAACAGAAGCATTGCACAGATATATTATTTGTGAAGTGCAAGAAATTTACCAGACTCAAGGAGAGGGAATTAACGATAAACATATCGAAATCGTTGTTAGACAAATGCTTTCAAGAGTTAAAGTTGCTGATCCTGGTGATACAGAACTTCTTGCTGGAGACATTGTGGAAAAAGCTAAGTTTGTTGAAATGAATAGAATCGTTAAGGAAAAAAAAGGACAAGAAGCTACTGGAGAACAATTAGTTCTAGGAATTTCAAAGATTGCTCTTTCAACTGATAGTTTTCTTTCTGCTGCATCATTCCAAGAAACCGCAAAGGTTTTGATTGATGCCTCTACTCAAGGAAAGATTGATTACCTAAGAGGCTTAAAGGAAAATGTGATTCTAGGAAAACTGATTCCTGCTGGAACTGGTTTTGAAAAGAGAAGAAAAGAAATGCTTGCTCTCGAAAAAGATGGATTTGAAGGTATAGACAAGCAAACTGTTTAAAGAGTCTAGACTATTTTTTTTAAAACAGCCCTTAGGGGCTGTTTTTTTATTTACAAAAAAGTAGAGTTATTCAATTGCTAGTTAGACTACTAGTTTAACATTTGTTGAATTTTTTTAGATCTTCTTTATACTCAGTTTGATATATATGTAGTATCGCTATAAACATGGCAATGATAATTGGTCCTATTAGAAAGCCAATAAGTCCAAATATTGCTAAGCCTCCAAATGTAGATATGAAAATCAATAAAGGATGAAGACCAGAGGAATCTCCTACAAGTTTCGGTCTTAGGATATTATCAACAAGGCTTATCACAAGAGTCCCAAAAACAATTAGAACTATTCCTTGCCAAATTTGACCTATAAGCAAAAGTACTATTGCTGTTGGTGCCCAAACAAAAACTGGTCCAAGCATTGGGACTAATGAAAAAAAGACAGTAACCACACCTAGAAGTGCAGCAGATGGTACATCTAGAATCCAAAGCAAAAGTCCTGTTAGTATACCTTGAATAATTGCTATAACCAGAGTTCCTTTTAATGTTGCTTTTGAGATCTCAACAAATTTGTTAATCAGAACTTTTTCTTGACGATTTTTCAGTGGACTAAGTTGCATCGTTTTTTTGATAATCCTGTCTCCATCTTTGAAGAAATAATAAAGTGCAAAAAACATCACGAAAGTCATAAAGACTAGTTGACTCGTGCTCTGATAAGCGCTTTTAATCATCGACACAAAAATATTTCCAGCACTTTTCATCCCATTCATAAACTTGTCTGTGCCTATAATGCTGTGTAAGTCATTGTCTGTTATTTGAATATTTAAAACGGGTATAGTTAATTCAATATTGTTTACTTTTTCTAAGAAATGATTTTTTTGAACAATATTATAGAGTTCATTGGCTTCTGACACAATTAAGCTTGAAATGAAAATTAGTGGAAAGATTATGATGACAAGAATTAATCCACATGTTGTAAACGATCCAAATGCTTTATTGTTGCGGAAGAATTTTGTAAATCTTTTATAATATGAATTGAAAAGTTGTGAAAGAACAAAAGCAATTAAAAGTGCTATTAGAAAAGGTTTGAAGAGTATATAAGCTCCGTATCCAGAAAATGCTATTAATAAAAATAGGAAAGTTGAATTAAAATGAGCGGTCATGTTTATGTTTTATGAGTTATTTTTAGTGTAAGTATTCTCATTATAAAGAAAACAAGTCTTCCAATCAACTAATTTCTTATAAAGTCTAACATAGCTTTGTTAACAATCTTTTTTTTTGAAAATAATGAGTGATATCCGAGTCTTAATATCAGTAAAGAATAAAAATAAGGAAGTGCAATTTTAGGGTAGTGTTTTTTGAAAAAAGAAAGTCCATTTCTGACTAAAAAATAGGTCTTAGTTTCTGAGTTAGATGAGTGTGATTCATTGTGGTAGCAGATTGATTTTTGTTCTGTGTCTATTTTGAATCCAGCCGCCAATGCTCTTTTTGAAAAATCAGCATCTTCGTAATAAAGAAAGAATTTTGGGTCAAAGCCCCCAATTTTGCTTACTAGATCTTTTTTTACTAGCAGTGCACATCCAGTCACATAACGATTTTTAACTCTACTAGGCCTAGAATGAGTTGTTTGAAGACGCAAGAAATTAATAGCTCCTTCATTGAAAATAACTTTATTTGTTTTGGGATCAATTATTTTACAAGATAAAAGTCCTATAGCCGGATTATTGTTGGCAGTTTCTAATATTTTTTGTAAAGAATTGTCTCCTAATGTAGCATCAGCGTTTAATAAGAAGAAAAAATCAGAGTTTAAATTTCTAAAAAAAACTTTATTTATAGCTCTACCAAATCCGTCATTGAATTCATTTCTCCTTAACTTAAATAAAGCATCTTTGTTTTGATTTAAAATTTCCCAAGTTTTATCACTAGAATCATTATCAATCACGATAATTCTTTTTTCGAATTCAGAAGTCTTATTATTTTTGATAGAAGTAATGCATCTCTCGATTGTATCTTCGTTATTATAGGTAATCACAATAACGGTGACAATAAGTTTAGTATTATTTATTTTATTTAACTTTGTTTTTTTCATTGGAGTCTTTTTCTATAAGTAGCATTATTTCCTCCTTAGAAATTGCTTTAAATAAAACAGTGGCTGCAAAATATACAACAGGACTAAGACTCACGACTAGAAAGAATGATAGAGTCTCTTTTGTTAGGAATAGGAATATCCACAAAACTGCACCAGATAATAAAATAGAAGGCAAGTTTTCAAATTTTGGAAAAAACTTCAATTTCTTATAGATAATTGTTCCTCCAATGATAACAACAAACATTTCCGTTAATACTGAAATATAAGCGGTTGCTTCGTATGAAAATTTTGGGATAAAGATGAAATTTAAAACAACATTAAAAACAGCACAAAAGGAAAGTCCCCAGAGGAGTTGTTTCTGCAATTTAGCTGCAATTAGTATACTATTAAATAGTTGGCCAAAAAAGATAAAAATCAAAGAAACAATTACAATTTTTAAAATACCAGCTGATTGTGCAAATTCTGGTCCAGCGATTAAATTGATTATTTCTTTGGCAAGAACTTGTGTCCCTATTAGGATGGGGATTGCTAGGATTAAAAATATTTTAAAGTTTTTATTTACAATTAGTTTAAACTTTTTTCGGTTTGAAAAAATGTTGTATGATATTATCGGCATTGTTAATCCTACAATCATACCTGGAAAGAAGCTTAAATTTTCAATGACCTTGTAAGCTGCTCCGTACAATCCAACGTCAGTGGCTGGTTTTAGCCAAGAGAGTATAATAGAATCTGCTTTAAAATAAATAAATGAAACAAAAACCGACAGTCCAATTGGAAATGATTGTATAATAAATTCTTTCCAATATGGAAAATCAAAGGCTGGTTTTAGTCTTACAAATTTTTTGGCAAGAATTATAATAACCACAAAATTGAAAATCATTGTAAATAGGAGCGTTCCAATGATGAAATTAAAGCCAAGATTCATTTTTACACCTAGAGCAACTAGTCCTAGTTGCAAGATTTTTCCAAACATTTCAACAAGAGCAACGCGATCCATCAGGAGTCTTTTTTGGAATAATCCAATAAGTAATTGTGTAAAAGAGGAAAAGAAGAATGCCGCAGCGACTATTAAAAGAGCTATCCTTACCTCTGTTGGATAGGACGATAGCCAGATAAATATGGGCGAGATAATGATGACTAAAAGAGAAACAGTTATTCTCAGTCCAATGGCATTGCTAACTATTTTGTCTTCATTTGCTTTCGGTCTTGAGATTTCACGTGTAGTAGTTTGGTATATTCCAAAATCTCCAAGTGCTGTGAAAAAAAGAAAGAAGGCGAGCGCTACAATATAATGACCAAATAATTCTTGTCCCAAATATCGAGTAATCAGCCCAATATTAACTAAGGCAATGACAGTTGTTATTACCTTAGAAATTGATGATGCCGTAACATTGTAAATGATTTTTCGAGAAACGGACATTTTCGTGTGATATTTATTTTAAAATAAAAAGATGTCGTTTTCAGAGATCAAACTCATCACTAACTGAAGCTGGTTTGATAATAACTTTTCGATCTTCTCCTTCACCGATACTTTCAGTTGAAACATCTTCCATTTTAGCTAATTCAACATGTACAATCCTTCTTTCATATGCATTCATTGCTCTTAGCATCAAAGATTTTTTCTCTTTCTGTACCTTTTCTCCCATCTCAACAGCAAGGTTTATTAATGTTTGCTTTTGCTCTTCTCTGTAGTTATTTACATCAACATTAAAATTGATTCTTTCACTTGTTTTGTTTCTGACTAAAATACGCAAAATATGTTGTAATGCTGAAAGATTTATACCATATTTTCCGATTAAATACTTTGAGTCAGTTAATTGAAGTTCCACTGAAATAGGATCTTCTGTGGACTCTTTTTTGGAAGTTGACACATTAGTTGCGATATATATCGTTGCTTGGAATCCCATTTTTCCTAAAAGCTCCCTAGTTGTTTCTTCGATTAACTTTTTCTTTTCCTCGAGTTGCATATCAGTCTATAATTAATTTTTATAAATTTAAAACTTGTGTAATTTCTAACGTTTAAGACTTAGTCTTGTCTTCTTCTTTTTTTAAAACATAGTATTGTTGAACTATCATGAATATTGTAGAGATTGTCCAGTACAAAATCAATCCTCCTGCAAATTTCGCTCCAATTATCAATGTCATGACTGGTCCCATGTATAACATTTGTTTTTGTATCATTGAAGAAAAATCTGGTTCCTCGTCATCTTTTTTAACAACACCATTCTTTTTATCTCTTGCTGCTTGTTCTTTTTCTGTTTTTGCCATCATCATTTTTGATTGAAAAAACTGCAATGCAGCAGCAACTATGGCAAGTGGTATACTAGGGCTATTTAAATCAAAGAATCCAAATGCAATTTGATTTGGTGTACCAGGATTTTCGATGAATCCATAGAGTAGTTCAGAAACCCTGTTTAATGCTTCAGGTGAAGTATCAAGAGTTAATCTTAAAACTTGGAATAATCCAATAATAAAAACCATTTGTAGTATTATCGGTAAACAACCACCTGCTGGATTTACACCATGTTCTTTATATAGCTCCATGGACTTTTGTCCAAGCATAGCCTTGTCTTTTTTGTATTTTTCTTGTAACTTTTTTAATTCTGGTTGGATATCTTGCATGGCCTTTTGTGACTCAATTGATTTTTTTGTCAAAGGTAATGTTGCAAGTTTGGTTATGATTGTAAAAAGAATAATTGCTACTCCAAAGTCTGGAAAGATCATATAAAGCACGATTAAAAGATTCAACAACGGTTGAAAGATTAATAGTGAAAATGCTGATTTAATAAGTCCCATTTTAATTTTTTATTATTTTAGAATTTTTGCTGAAGCTAAGGATTTTTTTAAGCATAGAACTATACTTTCAAAGTAAACATCCTTATGTTTTATGTTTTTGACGTAAACGACGATGTCAAAACCAGGTCTTAAATCAGACAATAAATCTTTGGCTGCTAAACGGAGAAGTCTTTTTATTCGATTTCTTTTTACTGCACTTTTTGAGTAATTCAACCCAATACTAAAAGCAATGCGTGTCACTTGAAGGTTATTATGGTGAAATCTCAAAAATAAAAAACCGCTTTTTGTCGATTTTCCAACCCTAAATATTTCTTGGATTTCCTGTGAATTTTTAAGGCGATTTTTTGAAGGTATCATTTCGACTATTTCATTATATCAAAAGAATTTATAGCTGAAAAAAACTAGAAATTATACGGATAATTTCTTTCGTCCTTTTTGTCTTCTATTTCTTAAGACATTTCTTCCACTTTTAGTTGCAGATCTTTTTAAAAATCCATGTCTTCTTGACCGCCTTCTACTTTTTGGTTGGTAAGTTCTTTTCGGCATACTATCATAATATTTAATCAAATTAACTAAGTAGCATTGTAGCATCTAAAGGCACAAAGTCAATGGTGATTTGGTTTTTCTAAAAATAATCACTTGGCTTTTTAAGTTGCAATTTTTCTAGTAGAGTTTTATGTTGTATACTAAAGAATATATTAGATGTTAAATAAGTAAAAGTAAGATGAGTCTATGTTGAAGAGTACAAAAAAGAAGGTTAGAATACTTTGGGTTATTGTTTCTGTTTTGGCAGCATTGGGAATGGTTGCTTTCACAGTGGCTCCATTATTGCAGACATTGAGTTAAGGAAGATATTAAAAGCCTGAATGAGAAAAACAAGAATAATAAAAAAGCAAAAAACTAGAGAAAAGTCTTGCGTAGAGATAAAGGGAAGAAGATTTTTTCTATTTATCACATCTTTGTTTTTAGTAATATTGATAACATCGGTTGTTTATAAGATGTCTCGACAAACCAAAAGGCAAAGTGGTATAAATGAAGAAATTTCAAAGTTACAAGGACAGATAAATAAACTGGAGGGTGAGAACCAAGACCTAGACGAATTGATTGATTATTTAAAAACTGATAACTTTAAAGAAAGGGAAGCAAAGGATAAACTAAATTTAATAAAAGAAGGAGAACAGATGGTTCTTGTGAGAGAAGATGGTTTAGTAGAAAGAATTCCAGTGAAAGGAATAAAAAAAGAGACTCAATTAATTGTACATCGTGAAAGTTATTATTATTGGTGGCATTATTTTTTTAATATTAAAAAAGGTTAATATGTTGTAACTAGGCTTAGTGAGACTTTAGAGAATGCATAAAGCACTCAATGTGTTCTTTCCAGAGGGGTATAAAAGCTTGGGTATAAAAATTAAATAAAAGAAATGTTGAATTATGTAAACTTAGAAAAACAGGATCCTGAGTTAATGAAAATTATTAAAGCTGAAGAGGAAAGACAAAAAAATGAACTCGAATTTATTGCTTCAGAAAACTATGTTTCGAAGGCAGTTTTAGAAGCTATGGGTACAGTTTTGACGAATAAATACTCTGAAGGATATCCAGGGCATAGGTATTATGGAGGAAATCAAATAATCGATGATGTTGAAAATGTTGCGATTAATAGAGTTAAAAAGATTTTTGGAGCAGAACATGTGAATGTTCAACCGCTTTCTGGTTCTCCAGCAAATGCTGCTGTATATTTTGCATTTTTAAAACCAGGAGATAAAGTGATGGGACTTAAATTGGATCATGGAGGACATCTTTCTCATGGGCATCCTGTAAATTTTTCTGGGATGTTGTATAATTTTGTGCAATATGAAGTTGACGAAAAAACGGGAGTGATTGATATGGAAAAGGTTAGAGAAATTGCACGAAGGGAAAAACCAAAAATGATCGTTGCTGGATATAGTGCATACTCAAGGGAAATTGAGTGGGAAAAGTTCAAAGAAATAGCTGATGAGATTGGAGCTTATACTTTTGCCGATATTGCTCATACAGCAGGTTTAATAGCTGGAGGACAAATGAATAATCCAGTTCCTCTTTTTGATGTAGTTTCAACGACTACACACAAAACACTCAGGGGTCCAAGGGGAGCAATGATAATGTGTAAGAAAAAGTTTGCCAAACAAGTTGATAAGGCTGTTTTTCCTGGAATGCAAGGTGGCCCACATGACCATATTACTGCTGCAAAGGCAGTTGCATTTGGTGAGGTATTGCAAGATGATTTCAAAGAATATGCAAAAGTTGTGATTGAAAATGCAAAGGTTATGGCCAGTGAATTTATGGAAAATGGTTATAGAGTGGTTTCTGATGGAACAGATAATCACCTATTGGTTGTTGACATGACAAGTAAAGGTATCAGTGGAAAAGATGCGGAGATTGTTTTGGAGAAAATAGGTGTTTCTGTTAGTCGATCAACAATACCAAATGATTCTAACCCGCCAATGAATCCATCTGGAGTAAGATTTGGAACTCCTGCAGCAACATCTCGTGGAATGAAATCAGCTGAAATCAAAGAAATCGTTAGATTGATTGATTTAGCCATTCAGAATAAGGATTCCGAGAAGGAGTTGGTGATAATAAAGCAAAAAGTAATGGATATTTGTAATATGTTTCCTGTTCCAAGTTTATAGAAGTTAACAAAAAATGAGATAGAATGAAGATAATTGATGGAAAAAAAATTGCTAGTAAAATAGAGTTTGAAACCAAGCAGAAACTTGTTGGTTGTGATAAGGCGCCTGTTTTAGCAATTGTTTTAGTAGGTAGCGATTCGGCTAGTAAAATATATGTTGATAAAAAGGTAAAATCATGTTTAGAAATTGGTATAATTTCTAAAATGGTTGAGTTGTCCAAAAATATATCACAAGAAGAGTTACTAAATAGCGTGAATGATTTAAATAATGATAAGGCAGTCGATGCAATTATGGTACAATTACCATTACCAAAACATATTTCAGAGAAGGATATTCTAAATTCAATTTCGAGCGCAAAGGATGTTGAATGTGTATGTTGTAGTAACTTCGGACGATTTTGTGAATATGGGGAATATAGTGTTATAGTTTCGCCTGTTACTCCAATGGCTGTTATGAAGATATTAGATAGCTGTGATGTTGATATAGAAGGTAAAAATGCTGTTGTTGTTGGAAATTCAAATATTGTTGGTAAGCCAGTTACAATGCTTTTGGCAGATAGAGGTGCTACAGTCACTGTATGCCATGATAAGACTAAGGATATAGCAATTCATACTCGTTGGGCTGATATATTAGTTGTAGCTGTTGGCAAGAAGAACCTTATTTCTAAAGGGATGTTTAAAAAAGGCTCGGTAGTTATCGATGTGGGTATTAATAGAAACGATAATGGAATTTGTGGTGATGTTGATTTTGAATCAGCAAAAGAGATTGTTAATTCAATCACTCCAGTGCCAGGAGGAGTTGGGCCTGTTACTGTTGCAATGCTTATGAAAAATACAGTTGATTTATTTTTAAAGAATAACTAAACTAGCAATAGATAAGATAGGGAATATTTTTGTGTTTCAAAAAATAAAATATATATCAAGAAAATGAGAAAAAAAATCATAATAACAATGATTGCTTTGCTGGTGCTTGGGGTTGGGTATAAGCTTTTTTTTGTTAAAGAAAAAAACATCATAACATATGAAACCCAAGAAGCTAAAAATGGTTCAGTAAAACAGACCGTTTCTGTTACAGCTGATTTGGAATCAAAACAAGATATACTTCTTAATTTTGAAGTTGTAGGCAGGATAAAATCTATAAATACTTTTGTAGGAAAGAAGATAGCAATTGGTGAAACTATCGCTATGATAAATGACATTTCTTTAAGCCAAGATCTTAGACGTGCCGATGCAGCGATTGTTCAAGCATTGGCAAATTCAGGTGCAAGTAATGATATTATTCGTGAAGCAGAACAAAGAAAAGATAATGCTAGGGACATTTTGGCTGAGACAGAAGATTTGGAGAATCAAAGAATTGATGCAGCGGAAAGAGCATATGAAGATGCTAAAGACAACTATGATGATGCCAAGGAATATTATGAGCAGGTTCTAAGCGATCAAGGAGCTGATGATTCTCAAACAAAGAGTGCAAAATTAACCTTGAATGCAGCTAATGCAGCTAAACACAACACAGAAGAAGCAATTGAATCTGCGAAAAAAATGAAAGATTTGTCGATGATTTCAGCTGAAAACAATGTAAAGAGTGCAAAAGAGGGACTGGAAACAGCTGAGTCAACGTATACAAGAAAAAGTAAGAATGCAGCGATTGAAAGTGCTAGAGCGTCTAGACAAATTGCTTTAAACAATTTGGGAAAAGCTACTTTAAAATCACCAATCAACGGGACAGTAACTCAAATTAATTACAAAAAAGGAGAAGTTCTAGGAACTGTTGGAGGTAATTATTTCGGTAAAATATTGTCAGACGATTTTATTCTAGAGGCAGATATTCCAGAATCAGATATTGTGAAAGTGAAACTTGGGCAAGAGTCTACCGTGATTTTTGATGCTTTTGATGAGAGTGAAAAATTTAGAGCAAAGGTGATAGAAATTGAACCAGCAGCAACGGTAATTCAGGATGTTGTTTATTATAAAGTAAAGTTGAGTTTGTTAGATGTTAATATTTGTCTTAAGGAAGGGATGAGTTCTGATGTTGATATACACACTGCTCAAAAGGATGATGTTGTGGTTGTGCCAAGAAGGTCTATTAGAACAGAAGATGATAAGAAATATGTTGATATCTTGATTGGTGAAAATGAGATTCAAACAGTTGAAGTAGAAGTTGGATTACGTGGCGATAATGGTGAAGTTGAGATCATTTCAGGTGTAAGTGCAGGCGATAAGGTGGTAGTATTTATAAACGATCCAAGTAAGGAATAATCTTAGTAAAATAAAGAAAGATGGCCAATTTGATTAGGGTGAAAGATTTGCATAAAACCTATGAAAAAGATAAAATAAAGACTTTTGCTATAAGAGGGGTGTCTTTTGATGTTGATAGAGGTGAATTTGTAGCGATTATGGGACCATCTGGTAGCGGAAAATCAACATTAATGCAAATGTTGGGACTCTTGGATCAACCCACAAAAGGAGAATATCTTCTAACAGACAGAAATATTGAGAATCTTTCAGATGATGAAATGGCTAATCTAAGGAATACAAAGATAGGCTTTATATTTCAGTCGTTTAATCTATTGTCGAAGACAACTGTATATGAAAATGTAGAATTACCATTATTATACGATCATAGAAAGACTAATGTAAAAGAAAATAAAGCAAAAATTCTAAAAGCTTTAAAGGCTGTAATGTTGGAGCATCGAGTTAATCATTTTTCAAATCAACTTTCAGGAGGAGAGAAGCAGAGAGTTGCAATTGCAAGAGCTCTTGTGAACGATCCAGAGCTTATTTTTGCGGATGAACCAACGGGTAACTTGGACTCCAAGTCCGGTACTCAAATTATGAAAATATTACAAAATTTGAATAATGATGGTAAAACTATCGTTTTAGTTACACATGAAACTCAAACTGCTAATCATGCCAAGCGAATATTAAGAGTTGTTGATGGTAAGATAAATAGCGATCAGCCTGTAAAAACTCGCATAATTGCGCGTGATGGAGAAAAACTAAAATAAAAAAATGTGGCTTCTGTATACGATTGTTAAGGCAATAAAAATTTCTTTAAAAAATTTGATTGCATCAAAAATGCGATCATTTTTGACAGTTCTCGGTATTGTAATTGGTGTAGCTGCTGTTATCATCATTTTTTCGATTGGACTTTCTGCTCAAGAATTGATTTTGGACCAAATCAGAAATGTTGGTTCTAATTTAGTTATGGTTTTGCCAGGAAGTTCAAATAAAGATGGTCCTCCTGCTTCGGTGTTTGGTATCTCAGCTACATCTCTTACCTATGACGATCTTGAAGAGCTTAGAAAGAAGAAAAAGGTTCTAGGTGTTGAAGATGGTGCTGGCTATGTTATGGGAACTGCTAAATTGAAAAGTGATACAGAGGAATTAACTAGGAGTTTTTCAGGAACAACCGCAAGTTATATCAATGTTGAAAATGTCACAATTGAAAGTGGTAGATTTTTTACTAAAGATGAAGAACGCAATATGTCTAGAGTTGTTATTTTGGGGAGTGATATTTCAAAAGATCTTTTTGGAGGTAGAGACTCTCTTGGTAAGATAGTTGAAATTAAAGATCAAAATTTTACAGTAGTTGGTGTTTTGAAGGAAAGAGGTTCCTCTGCGATGGGAATGGCTGATCAAGATGAGTCAGTAATTGTTCCTTTGAAAACTGCTCAAAAATTACTATTAGGCATTAATCATCTAGCATTGATACGTTTAAAAGCAATTGATGAAAATTCAATAGAAATTCTTAAGGCTAGTGCTGCAGCTACTTTACGTGATCAACACAATATAGATAATTTAGAAGATGATGATTTTTCGATAAGAGATCAGGCAACTGCGCTTGAATTGGTTAGTAATATCACAGATGTTCTGAGATATTTTTTACTAGCGATTGGGACTATTTCACTTATTGTTGGCGGTGTTGGTATTATGAACATTATGCTTATTGCTGTCAGCCAAAGGATAAGAGAGATTGGGGTTAGACGCGCTGTGGGAGCAAAAAGAATTGATATCCTAGTGCAATTTATCGTTGAGTCAGCTACTGTGTCTTTGGTGGGTGGTGTTGTCGGGATTATATTAGGTATATTAGTTGCTTTTATTGCGGCAGTTGTAATAACAGCCAAGGGCTATAAGTGGCAGTTTTTATTGTCACCAATTTCGATTGTTGTAGCAGTTTTAATTTCCTTAGGAATAGGTTTAATTTTTGGTGTATATCCAGCTAAGAAGGCTTCAAAAATAAGTCCAATGGAAGCTTTAAGATATGATTAGTTATTGAGATGAGAGCATTCAGAATCGCCATTAATTTGGCTTTAAAAAATTTAACTACGAATTTAGCAAGAACAACACTTTCTCTATTGGGGATTGTTATTGGTGTTATGTCTATTGTATTTGTTATGTCCTTGGGTGAAGGCGTCAGACGTTTTGTTATGTCTCAGGTTGAGCTTTTTGGTACTGATATTATTAACATTGAAGTTAAGGTACCGAATACAGATCATGATTCTACGGAGAATGCTTCATCTCAAATAGGTGGAGCGCAAATTACAACTTTTAAAATCGGAGATGCAGAGGAAGTCGCTAAATTGGCAAATGTAGAAAATTGGTATGCCGGTGGCTTAGGGCAAGATATTATTAGTCGTGAAGGGAAAAATAAAACAGCTATGATTTTCGGTGTGACACCAGGTATTGCCGTTGTTGATAAGAATTTTGAAATTGAAAGTGGAGAGATGTATACAATGGAAGACGACAGAAATCTTAAGCAAGTTATTGTAATTGGAAAAGAAGTAGAAGAGAATCTTTTTGGAACAGATAAAGCGTTAGGTAAAAAAGTTAAAATTAATAATCAATCATATAAAGTAATAGGTGTTCTTAAGGAACGCGGAGGTGGTGGATTTTTGGATTTTAATGAAATGGTGTATATGCCGATGAGGACTATGCAAAAAAAGGTATTAGGAACAGACCATGTTTCATTTGCTATTTTTTCAGTAAAGGACCCCAGAATGATGAATTTAACAGTTTTGGAAATGGAAGATGTTATGCGAGACAGGCATGATATTAGTAATCCAGATGATGATGATTTCGGTGTGATGAGCGTTGCAGAGGCAATAGATATGGTTGGTACAATTATCAATACTTTAAATATACTCTTGGTTGCAATGACAGCTATATCGCTTATCGTGGGAGGTGTGGGTATTACAAATGTTATGTATGTAGCTGTTGCAGAAAGAACTTTTGAAATTGGACTTAGAAAATCAGTTGGAGCAAAAGGTTCTGATATATTCAAGCAATTTTTAGCTGAAGCAATTTTCCTAACATTTGCAGGAGGTTTACTTGGTGTGATTTTTGGTTATGGTTTTTCCTTGTTAGCTGAAACTATTGCTTCTCAGAAGATGCCGGGTATCTTATTGGAATTTCCTTTGACCAGAAATGCTATAATTATTAGTTTAACATTTTCGGTTATAACAGGTTTGGTTTTTGGAATGAAACCAGCAATGACTGCTTCAAAACTTTCCTCAATGGAAGCTATGAGAAGAGAATAATAACTTTTAGGATAAAAGAGTCCTTCTTTTGGGGATTTTTTATTGAAAAAAACAATTCTTTGTGATATTCTCAAAAAGAACTTTGAGACGAACTAAAAAAGTCGAAAAATAAAAAAATGAGCAAGAAAAAAGATAAAGAAATAGAGGAGAAAAAAAGGATAAAGAAGGAAAAGTCAAAGAAAAGTTTTAATTTAGGGAAGCAGAAAAAAAAGACTGAAGCCATAGTAACAAAAAAGATTTCTTTGAAAAGTCTATTTTTGGTTAAGCTTAGTAGCATAATAAAAAAACAGCAGTTCAAGAAAATTGCTGCATTGATTTTAGTTGTTTTATTCGTTGTTATGGTGATTGTTCCAGTTGGGATCTATCTATATAGTCCTTTGTGGAGTATAACCAAGCCAATTTTTGAAAAAATCCCATATCCAGTGGCTTTTGTTGGTGAAAGGAGAGATGTGATAACGACTAAAGAGCTTTTGTATAATGTAAAATCAGTTAGAAAATTTTATGAGAGTCAGAATCTTGAGGAGAAAGGTCTTAGAGTTGATTTTACTACAGATGATGGCAAAATGAGGCTGAAAATAAAAGAAAGAGAAGTTTTGGATAAGCACGTGGAAGATAAAATAATCGTTCAACTTGCGAATAGGTATGGTATAGAGGTCACAACTGAAGATGCGCAGAAAGAACTGGATAATCTGATAAAACTCGCAGGTAGTAAGAAGGCTGTAGAATTGAAACTATCTGCTTTGTATGGATGGGGAATTGATGATTTGAGAGATAAGGTAGTGGTTTATCAAATGTATACCAAGAAACTTTTAGAAAAATATTCTGATATTTCCAAAAAGCAAAAAGAGTATTTGGAAATGGAGAAGGCAGCGAAAGAATTAAACAAAGAAGGCTCTAATTTTCGAGAGATTGCAGAAAAATACTCTGAAGGAGATAGTGCTACAAATGGTGGTGAACTGGGCTGGTTTCCTTTAGATAAGATTAATTTTGAGGTTGCAGATGAAATCGGAGATTATGATAAAGGTCAAATTTCAGGGATAATCACTAGTAGACTAGGGTTTCACATAGTTCAATTACAAGATATAAGAGAAATTGAAAGTGTATTGACAGCTGATGATGAACTAAGTGGGCTTAAAAAAGGTGATACCATAAAAAAGAAAGAAATTAAACTTAGGCAGATTTTCAAAAAAGGAATAAGTTTTGTAAAATGGATAAAACGCGAAAAACAGAAAACAAAAGTTTTAATTTTGATGAAAGATTTTAAATGGGATCAAGCTGAAGGCCAAGTAATATTTGCAGATGAAAAGATGCGTTTATTGGAGAAAAGAATCAGAGTTAGGTCTAATGGTGATCCTAGTATTAAGCTTGAATATAATTAATTTATTAAATTGAATAAAATTTATGAATATTTCAATTGATGAAAAAAAATGCATAGGTTGTGGAACTTGTGAAGCTATGTGTTCAGAATGTTTTGAAATGGACGGTCGAGTTGCTAAAGTTAAGAAAGGTTCTTGTGATAAGCAGAATGTTAAGGATGTTGCCGAGGGTTGTCCTGTTGGAGCAATTGTTGTTGATAATTAAAAAAAAATGGCTAATTATTATAGAGTTTTAATTTTATTGCAGAAATGATGTCTTTTGCTTTGTGCTATAATGAGAATAAGGTTCAAATCTAAATATAAATATAAAAAATATATGAGTGATAATTTAATAGAGAAAGACCACAATCTTGTCATAAAGGAAATAAATGATAATGAGAAAATGTTAAAGCCTGAAAAGAAAAAAATAAACAGAACGATGTTATCAGTAGTTGTTGTTAGTATTTTCGTCAGTGTTTTTTTTGGTGCAATAGCTGGCTTTTTGGCTAGCGAGCTTAGTACGGAAGGAATCAAAAGCATTTTAAGTAGAATCGAAAATAAGAAAGTTTCAACTAGTGAGTTTTTACATTCATCAGGTGATATACCTAGCGAAACTACTAAGGTCAGTGTTATTGAAGAAGAGTCTGCTGTCATAAAAGCTGTAGAAAAATCTTCACCAGCAGTAGTTAGTGTAATTGTTACAAAGGATGTACCTAATCTAGATAATTATTTCGCTGATCCTTTTGCTAATGATCCATTCTTTAGTCCTTTTGGTTTTCGAAGTGTGCCTAAAGGAGAACCTGAAACTGAAAAAATAGAAATTGGTGGAGGAACTGGTTTTATTCTAAGTGAAGATGGCTTTATTGTTACAAATAGGCACGTGGTTATAGATGACACAGCTGAATATTCAGTGATTACCAACAGTGGTAATCGTTATGATGCAAAGGTGCTAGCGAGGGATACTGTTCTAGATATTGCTGTTATTAAGATTGATGCAAATAAATTACCAACTATAAACTTAGGAGACTCTGATAAACTAAAGGCTGGTCAAACAGTTATAGCAATTGGAAATTCTTTGGGTGAATTTAGGAATACTGCTTCAAAGGGAATCATTTCTGGTTTAAAGAGAAGTATAAGTGCTGGAGACGGAAGAGGGAAGTCTGAAATATTGGAAGAGGTAATTCAAACTGATGCAGCGATTAATCCAGGAAACTCTGGTGGTCCAATTATTGATTTGAAGGGGAATGTTGTTGGTGTGAATGTTGCTATGGCCCAAGGCGCTGAAAACATTGGATTTGCAATTCCGATTAATAATGTTAAACGAATCTATCAAAGTGTGACATTGACAGGAAGAATTATTAGACCATATATGGGCATTCGATATATGCTTATTAATAAGGATATACAAGAGGCAAATAGTTTGAAATTTGATTATGGTGCTATTGTTATTAGAGGCGATAGACCCAACGATTTAGCTATTATTCCTGGAAGTCCTGCTGATAAAGCTGGTTTGCTTGAGAATGATATAATTTTATCAATTGATGGTGAAAAAATAGAGAAAGAAACAGACCTTTCTAGGGTAATTAGAAAAAAGAATGTAGGTGATGAGATTACACTAAAAGTCTGGAGTAAAGGTTCTGAAAAAATAATGACAGTAAAGCTTGAAGAAGCCAATTAACATGGTTTTTAAAAGAGTTAATATATGTTGGGAAAATTAGATTTTGAGGTGATCTACAAGATTTGTGAGAAAGTAGGAGAGGGAAATGTGAATTTAAGATTGAAGAGGATAGAATAATTTTGTGTAACATGGATATTTAAAAGAGATGCTTTTTAAGTTAAATGCTTTTTTGATCAGTTTCATTTTTATTATAGCGTTGGAAACATCAATTTCTGATGATGCCTGGTTTTTTAAAGTACTTGGTTTTTTAGTTATTTTTTCAATTTTTATAGTTTGGCCGGTAACAGGGAAGTTGCGTTTTTTAGCAATTCCCTTTTTTCTTAGCATTGGTTCATTAAGTCTTCTGTACTTAATTGATGGTATTGTTGAGAAACAGGTCTTTGTTATATTAAGTGGAACTGTTTACTACTTGGCTATTCTTGGAGTCTATAGACTTAAATTGTATGATTGTGATCAAACCGCTCAAGGCATGATTAATTTAGCAACCCTGGCAACAGGTTTCTTTTGGTTTGTTTCGAATTATGGCTGGTATCTTAATTTTGCTATTGATGCGTGGACATTGGTTGTTACATTTATTGGTTCAACCTTTTTAATAGGATTACCATCTTTGCGTATTTCTTCGGAGGCAATCAGGAAGGTTAAGGAGCGAGCAAAGGCTGAATGTTCGAAAGCTAAGTTTCAAAAAAAGTTTTCAAAAGAGGAACTTGAATTTTATACAAAGCAGGATTATCTAAAGGTGATAATGTTGAATTTTGTCATTTCGTTGGTAATGGGTCAAGTAATTTGGTCTCTTGCATTGTGGCCATTTGGGTATCTTACGATTGGTGTTGTGGCTCTTGTTATTTATTTTGTTTTATGGGATATTTCAAGGAGATATATTCAAGGTAATTTGTCGAGATCTTTAGTCATTAAGAATTTTATTTTGTCGGTGATAGCAGTTGCTGGAGTTTTATTTTCAGCACAGTGGAATTTGGTTGTGTAGTTTTTAATATTAACTTAAGAAAATTGAAAAAAATAACAAAAATAATTAGTATACTTTTATTAGTTGTGGTATTAGGAGGATTTTCAGGTGTTATGATGGATATATTTCTTGTGCCTTGGCTTTCTTCCAAAGAATTTTTTAGTAAGTATTCTTTTTTTAAGAGAGTTAATGATAATGTCACTGTTATAAATAGAACAGAGCAAATTATTGTTAAAGAGGACTTTTCGGTTGCTAAAACTGCTCAAAATGTACTTCCTTCGGTTGTTAAAATTGTTTCATATATTGATAACAAAAAAGCAACTGGTTTTAGGAAAATAAAATCAAGTGATGAAATACAAAAAAATGTTAAAACTGGTCTTATTGTGACAAACGATGGTCTTATTGTAAGTGTTGTAAAAAATAATGTTAACTCGAAACTTAATTTTAAAAAGGCATCTAAAGACGAGATTAAATATAAAATTTTATTATCAGACGATAGAGCATTTGACGCAGAGCTAGTATTGCATGACGAGTATTCACAGTTGGAATTTTATAAAGCTAAGGAAGAGAATCTATCAACGCCAACCTTTGGTAATTCCAGAGAACTCGAATCTGGAGAAAAAATTATTGTAATAGGAAATACGGGAGGTGAATATCAAAATAGCTTTTCATTAGGAGTTGTAAATGAAATTGATGGAACCTATACACTTTTAAATTCGCAACTTTCTTCGTCTGAGAAAATTGAAGGTGCAATTTTAAGTGATGCTAAGATTGATGAAAAAAACATTGGTGGGCCTGTTTTGGATTTTAATGGAACAGTTATTGGTATTGCTAATTCAATTTTGAAAGATGGAAATGTAGAAGGCTTTGTAATTCCTATTAATAAAATAAAAAGTACTATCGACAGAGCCGTTAAAGGTGAGGAGCTTAACAGAGGTCTATTGGGACTCTATTATTTATCTATCGATAAGGAAATTTCTTTGTTGAGTAATTTACCAGTTTCAGAGGGTGCTTTGGTCTATTCTTTTACTGGACAACAAGGTCTTGCTGTTAAAAGTGGTTCATCTGCTGATTTAGCAGGTATTGAAATTGGAGATATAATAATTGGTGTGAATGGTACAGACATTACTTTAGAAAGACCACTTTCCAATCTTTTGTCAGAATTTTCTAGTGGCGAGAGTATTACTTTGAAAATCCTAAGAGATAAAGAATTCAAGCAAGAAGTTATATTAAAATAAAGATGACAATTATTTTTGATTTAGATCACACTCTTTTTAGGACAAATTTATTTAAAAAAGATCTTTTTGATATTTTTTATAATATGAAAATAGAGAAAAATGTTGTAAATCAGACATACAATGAGCACTGTAAGAAGGAATCAGGAGGTGCTTATGATTTCAAAAAGCACTGTTCTAAAATCGAGAAAGAGATTGATTGTTTTGATAAGACAGCTGCTCTTGTTGGTTTTAGTGAATTTGTTGAACTAACGGATTTTTCTAAATATATAGAGCGGAATTGTATTCGTTTTTTAAAAAAACAAAAAAAACTTGGAAATAAACTTATCTTGTTAACCAAAGGCGGGGAGGAGATTCAGAGGATTAAATTTGAAAAAACTGGATTAGCTGAATTTTTTGATGAATTTTTGATCTGTAAAAATAACAAATTTCAAGAGCTTAATAAGATGAAGCTTGGGAGAGGTGATTATTTTGTAAATGACTTGTTTTCTGAGATTATTGAAACAATGGAGTTATTCCCAAAGGTTACCTTTGTGATGCTTGATTTGAATAGAAAAAAGCTTCCTGGCGATAAAATTTCTTTTTTGGGGGGTGTTGAGGCTATAAATTCCATAGATTTATTAAAAATATAGAAATATCAAAGAATAGATAGAAAACAGGGTATTATTGCTAATATCCTGTTTTTTAAACTGCTACAACATTTGACTTTTTATGGTAGTTATAGTATAAAAAAGGGTTATGACGTTTTTAATTTATTAAGAGAAAAAACTGATTTTAACGAGATTTATAAATAAATTAAATGAATAAATTTCTTACAAATATATTAAAGAAGTGGCAATTGGTTATGTACATTTCATTCATACTGGGTGCAATGACTTTTTTGGTTTCCACAATAGTAACTCCAAAATATAAATCTGAAATCACTGTTTTAATAGTTCAAAAGAAAGTAGATATTCTAGTTGCGTCTAGAAATGCTGAATACTTAAGTAATATTTTTGAACAAGTATTGTACACAGAGTCTTTTATGGATGGTGTTTTAAAATCAGATATTTCTATTAAGAGACAATTTTCAGTTGATCCAAGGGAGAGAAAAAAAGAATGGGAGAATGAAATAAAATCTGAAAAAATCGGTAGTACAGGAATGCTTAGAATATCGGTTATTGATCCAGTTAATGAGGATTCTTATAAAATAGCTTTAGGAATCTCTAAGAACTTTAAAGAAAATAGTACAGAATATTTTGGACAAAAAGAAAAAGTAGAAATAAAAGTAATTGATGGGCCTATAACTTCAGCAAAAGTTGCTTATCCAAATATTGTATTGAATACAGTACTCGGCTTTATTGTTGGTTTATTTGGGTCATTGGTAATTGTTTATTTTTATGAAGACTTTGATTTTAAATTAATTGCTAATAAAAGGTGGTCAAAAAAACAAGAACCTTTTTTTGAGAGTGAAATAATAGAAAAGCAAGTTGGTCAACAATTAGCTAGGCAACTTGAGCAAAGAGGAGATAAAGTTTCTTTGGAATATCTCGATTTACCAGAAGACTCCATTGTTTCGGATGAGGCTAAATATAATGAATACCTTGATTCTGTGGAAAATTCGGATAGAGAGGATCTTGAGACTCAAGGAAAGGCACTTGTTGAGGATAGTTTTGTAGACACAAACATAAACAATGAATTGGAATATATTGAAATCGAAGACATTAACAATGTGAATAACGAGGAGTCATTTAGCAAGGATATCAAAGAAGGCATCGAAGCTTTACCTTTTAGGATGAAATCGACTAATGAGGATTTAACTTACTTGAATGATTCTGAGATAAAAATTTTTAAACAAGAGAAAGGTAATAGTTTTTGGCATAATATGCATGCAATTGATAATATGGCTTCCTCGGTTCAGGAAAGTAATGACAATTCACAGCTTGCAAGTTCAATGGTTGACATGGATACGTATGAAAAAATTATACAAGCGGGCGAGACATACAATGGACACAAGAAGCTGCAAAAAAATAAGGAAATAAAAGAGCTTGGTATTGAGAATATCGAGAAGAAACAGATTAGGTTTAAAAAGATTGAAGAAATTACAGATAATTTCGAAAAGAAAAAGAAAACCAATGATAAGGATAACGGGAACGACAAGTCTAAAGAAATAAAGAAGGTTTCTGATAAAAAGAACATAGTTAAGAAAAAGGAAGAGAAAAACGATAAAGTAGTTGTGACAAAGACTCAAAATTCAAATGTTAAACCTGAGAAGAAGAAAGCTGAAAACATAGAAAGTGAAAAAAAGTCAGATAATTTCAAAAAAAAGATTGATTCCGAAGTTAAAAAACAGGATCAAACTGATATTTTGGAATCAAATAATCAATCTATTGATAAAATTGATTTAAAAAATGAGCAAAAAGAAGCACTAGAGCTTTCTACTACTGGTTTAAAGAAGCTTTTGAAAAAAGATAATCAAAAAGAGTCTGATAAAGAATCAAAGGTAAATAACCAAGATGTTCAAGCTAAGAAAGTAGAAGGTTCGAAAAAGACAACAATAAATAAACCCATCTCAGTAAGTGAAAGCAAAAAAATAAATGAGCAGAAAGTTTCTAATAAGAATAAAGAGTCTAATTTAAACTTAGAGGTAAAGTCCAAAAAGGAACAAAAGACTATAGATGAAGATATTGATAAGATAGTTGAGGAGAAGAAAGAAGAGGAGAAGAAAGAAATATTAGAATTGATTGCAAAGGAGTCTAAAAATACTTCTGTTAAAAAGAATGAGGGCTTAGATAAGAAAAATGACAGAGATTTGAACGTCGAAAGTATAGATTACATAGGAAGCGATGAATCTAAGAGTGTTGAAGCGATTGAATTTGAAAATGCAGACGATCTTTTCAACAGTGAAGAAATTCAACGTTCTGATATAGAAAAACCCAAGAAGAGCAATATATTTTCTAGATTGTATGAAAAATCTATTTTTAGTGATAAAAGATATCAACAGCAAAAAGCCGAGAGAACAAAACATCACATGGAGATGGATCCAGAAGAATTAGATATGATGAAAAGAATGTTAGAGGCAGAAGGAAAAAGCGAAGAGGAGTTTGTGGTTGAAAATGGGTTGATGTCAAAAGATGAGGTTAACTCGATAAAAATTGCATCTAGTAAAGGCAATGATTCTTTTGCTGAGAACGCGGAGCCTGTTATTAGGGAATCTGTTAAGAAAATTAAGGTAGAAAGAGATGCGAGTCTTGAGCATAAGGTACAGCCCCCAAAAGGCCTACCAGTCTTTATGGCTTCAGAAGACAAACAAGATGTTTTTGCAAGGAAGATTAAGGAAGGTGATAATAAATCGATTTTAGAAGAAGTTTCAGTAGATGGTAAAAACAAAGAAAAAAAAGACATTAAAGTAGACCCCAATAAAGAAGTCTCAGAAGAGAAGATAAAAAATAAACTAAATAAGCTATTACAAGGAGAATTATAGGAAGTTAGAAATAAATTAGAATTACTTCTATTGACAAAAATAAAAAAATGTATTATTGTATGGCATTAAGTTAATTCTAATATGTTTACTAAGACAATGAACCTAAAGTTTATTATCGAAAAGAAGCAGACAATTGTGATTATCTCACTATTGTTTTTGTTGATAGCAACAATTTTTACATTATTTCAGCCAATAAGATATAGTGCTAAGTCAAAGGTTTTGTTGGTGCAAGAATTTGATAAAGAGGTTGATTCCTACGCAATAGCTAGATCCAAGACGTATCTAAGTGAGATTCTTGCTGAAGTTGTGACCACATATTCTTTTTATGACAAAGTTGCTCAGGGAGAAAAAGGTGTTGACAGGGCATATTTTGAGAAGCAAGTAGGAACCGAGTCGGTATTGAAAAAATGGAAAGAGACTGTTGAAGTTTCTGGTGCGGGCGATTCTGGCATATTGGAAATTAGTGTTAAACATCCAAGAGTGAAGCAAGCAAAGAATATATCTGATAGTATCTTGGAAAATTTAAACACTTATCATGGTAGATATCATAATAATTTGAATACAAAGATTAAGGTTATGAATAGTCCAGTCGTAGGGCTTTCTTCGCCTAATATAGAACTTAATCTAATAATTTCTTTCATACTAGGACTAACAGTGGCATTTGCGTATATCATGATTTTTCCAGAACCAGAGCATGATTTGAGTATATTCAAAAAGAAAAAGAAAAGTTTTTTAGAAATTCAAACAATGAAAACACTTGACAAATAATTGTAAGTGTGCTATGCTACACTAACTTAGGAAATTTGAAGCCACCTAAGAGTTGTGGCATAGCTAAGTTGGAGCGTTAAGAAGACGGTATCTGATAGTATTGACAAGAAACATTAAGTATGCTATAGTTTGCCAAACGTAAGAGATTTGAAGTTTCTTTAAAATTTATAATAAAGTTAAGCGCAGAAGAAATGGCAGAAATTTCGCGTCCGAAAAGATATAAAAAAATTCGGACGTGGAAACGGCTATCGTTTCGAATGTACCTTAAATTTTTTTAAATCTCAAATGTCCTGTAAAGGAGGATATGGGACGCAAATGTTTTTGAAAATGTAGTATCATGTAGTATGAAACAGATAACGGGGATGTGCCTTGTTATCGACATCAATTATCATAATAGAGAGGAATGAAACATGAAAAAATCTTTAGTAGTATTAGCGTTGACCCTATTTGCAGTAACAATGATCACTGGAATGTCCTTTGCGGATTGCCCCGGTGGCGATTGCCCCGATCCCGTAGTAACGACCAACACTGAATGTGATGGCAACTGTGATGGAGCATTCGTGGACGGGTGGAATGAGGGTAATCTCTGGGGAGATACCGATATTACTGATAACACGATTTGGGGTGTAGGCTGTTCAAGTCTTGCCATTGGTACTGTTGCTGGTGCATCAGATATTGGAACGGCTTCCATCGACAACATTTCCTATCAGGTAATGGACCTTAATGTGGAACGTCCTGATGGAACTGCCGGACTTCGAATCCAGGATGTGACAACAGCGTCGCTCAGTACAACGGCCACTGATGGTGCCTTTGAAGGCGGACGTATTTTCTCGGAGAATCACGCTGGAGCAGACCTCTATTCAAACATTATGGACACTGGTTTGGACGCCGGAATGAATTCCCACCTTTCAATGGCTGAAATGGTTTGTGCCACTCCTGGCACCACCGGAACATTAGACTCTCAAATGCTTAACAGCAGCTTTCAGACAACCGAAGGCAATGGAATTTCTACTATCCAGCAGAATGAAATGCTGGGAACGCTTAAGATTGAAGTAAATTAACAATAAGCCGGTGACCAAGTCACACCAATTGAGATTTAAGCTAAGTGGTCAATTTGACCAAAAAACCCGAAGCGAAGATTTATTTCGCTTCGGGTCTTAACTTATATTTATCTACTTAGCCTTGACAAAAACAAAAAAAGAGTATAATTATAAATCAAATTGTTGATTAATTGAAGTTCTGCGCAAAGTCTTTTTTTAGGGGGATAAGAGATTGAAACACTTGACAAAAGTATAAAAAAAGTGTATAATTTTAAAACAGTCTTGAAGTGACTCTGAAAACTAAAGTTTTCTGGAAACGTAAAAAGGTTGAATAGAACAAATAAAAGATAATCCAGTTTGTTACTTGTTAGTAATTTATATAATGAGTGACAAATAGTTTATTTTTAGTAGTAGCTTGTCAACTTAATAGTAGCACAAGTGTTTCGTTATAAAAAGCGTAACACAAATCAGAAAAGGAGAAGATTATGAAAAAAAACACTAGTATCGTAATTGTACTTCTGATTGCAATGTCTTTGGCTTTTGCCAATATGACATTTGCTGCAGAAGTGGATGTGGAGACTGATTTTGAGAACATAAACAACATCGCAGTAGTGACTGGTGGAGGCGATGGTCATGATAAATACAGGAGTGGTGCTTATATGGGTATGTTTGAAGGCATGTATCCTGGTACACCAAACATCCCGATTACCAAAGGTAGTCTTTGGTCGTTGAAAGAGGCCAAAAGAGTCTTTCTGGCTCTTCCCGAGGTAATTACATCCGGTATGGTCGAAGTTTATTTTGGAAATAAAACAAAGCTTGTTGATGGAAAATATGAGAAAGAGGCACTTGCTAAGGCTTTCGCCAAGGCACAGAAGTATCTTCTCAAGACTGCGAATGTCGTGGTTATGTATGATCTTCCAGCAACCAATGCTGTACGGCCCTGGGCTAAATATCCAGGAAAGTATGCCAAAAAAGGAGTGGACTATTTTGCTATGGGTTCCATTACTTTTAAGACTCGTGAGGGTTTTGAAAAATGGTACCGTAGTCTCAAATTGGAAAACATTTCTTCAGACGATCTAGGTATAATGATTTGCAAAGCATCTATGATACTGGGAGCAGATTTTATCGTTCCCACAGGTGAAGGTGCTGAAGTCATGTTCGGTACTGAAGCAAAAGGTGTGAACCTGGGAGCTTTGCTCTCGGGCGCATTAAGCCTTTCTGGAAGTAATGCGCTTCCAGTCGGTGGTAGTTTAGGCGGTGCACTTAGTGGCACTAGTGGTAGTAATGGACTTAAAGCTAATCCGTTTTTGTCAGTTGCACTTGTAAAAGTGATTAACCCTGACAATGTTCGAATTTCTTTAGGGATACAAGAACCCAAAAATGCCATACCTGCAGCAGTAACGCATGTTGAAAAGGAAGTAGTTTCTGCACCAGCAAAAGAATTGTCTTTGAAAAAAGACCACTATCTGACGCTGGCAATGTGTGCTCTTCCTGTTCCTAGTCCGAACGGAAGAACAAGACTACAGGTTGCTCAGATTGAATTGGATAAATACATGGCGTCAAAAAGGACGGACCTTAAGCCGTTGAGTATTTTCCAGTCGCATCTTGCACAGGCCATTCGTGACAACATAAGAGGTGAAAACCTTAAATTGGCAAGAATGGGTGTTGCTCTGGCATGGCTTGAAAGAGCTGATGTCATCAAAAGAGTAAAAGAAAAAGGCATTATTACGGAGGAAGAATTCTCCAAAGCCTATATTGATAACCTGATGCAGGTCGAGAAAGTCATGAAGAGATATAAGATTAAGGCTGTCACAAGTCTTGGTACTTATGCTGATCAACTCGATGCTGCTTCAAAAGAAAAGAAATAAAGGAAAATTCCTTTTTGGCCACTCACCTAATTTCATTTAGGTGAGTGGCCGAAGTAAACTAAATCTAAAATCAGCAATTTCCCGTACAAGGGAAAGGAGAATTGAAAATGGAAAAGAAAAGTACAATAGTTTACGCAGTGATTATTTCGATAGCAATATTTTTGTTTGCCGGAGTTTCTTTTGCTGCAACTAGCGTAGCTGATATCCAAGCGAAAATAGCTGCTGCAAAGAATGTTGGTGTTACTACTTTGATAGATATTCAGAAAACATTAAAGGCTGCCAGAGCAGAGAAGGAACTTATTCGTGTTAAAGGGATTGCAGGAAGATTCGGTACTAACGATCTTCATGCTTTGAAACTTTCCAAGAATGTTAACGGTGATACCATCGGTGAGATTGCAAAAGTTGTTTCCGGAGCAGGTCTTCGGAATATCCGCAAAATTGTTGAAGCCAATGGTCTTAAGATGAAGGAGTGTGAAAAACTTCATCCGGGGTTTGTTTTTTATATCCCGACAAGTATGATTGCTCAGGAACTTCGACTCAATGCTTTTGAGATTGCTAATCTCCAGAAGGATGTCAAAATCCTCAAAGGAGAAGTTGTTAAATTAAATGGCCAAATTGAAAAGCAGGCTGCAACAATTGCAACGCTGACTGGCAATTTAACTGCTGAAAAAGTGGCTCATAAGTCTGATCTTGCAGCAGAAGTAGCAGCTCATGGTGAAACCAAAGCCACTCTCGCAGCAAAACAGAGAACTCTTGAGATTGCTGAAAGTAATCTTGAAAAAGAAGTTGTGGCTCATGGTGAAACCATAGCTAATCTGATGGCTGAAAAAGAAGCATATGCTGTTGTTAATGGTAAGTTTGCTGACGAAGTTGAAGCACACAAAGTTACCAAGGGCAACTTTGTTGATGCTAAGGGTGTGATTGCAACACAAGAAACCACCATTGCAAGTCAGGGAAAGAAAATAACTGCACTGGAAGCAATCAAGAAGATGTTTGGTATGAAGCATGTATTGATTTTTATTGGGAACGCAGCATTAGTAATATACCTCTTACTCTTCCTCTTACTCTTCCTCTTCTTTATCGGACGTTTTGTTTACAGAAGTTTTCGTGGAAAGGGTGGAAAATCTGACACACAGACCAAGGGAAGCGAAAGTGCCGATCAGACTGTTGCTTCTGTTGTTAGTAATGACACGGCGCCTGCAATTTGATAGCGGTTATATAGAATATGTTTCTGGAGAAGATTTTTCAAATCAAAAACCAGTTTCATTTTCTAGTGTAGGTAATCTACACACTGTTTTATTTGTTCTACCAATATCAGACCGAGTCTGACTAAGAGAAGTCATCGGACTTTGTCTGATAATATTGTTTCAAACCATTCATTGAATGGTCAAAGGGCAGCACTACATTGTAGCGCTGCCCTTTAAACTTGTCATTTTAGGATTGACTATTAGTCGTATAACTGTTATAATAAGAAGTTAAAAAATATTATTATTCAGTGTAAAAAATTGGAAAACTATAGAATAAAAAAGATAACAAGGTTGACAAAGGAATATTCTCACCAGTGGTCAAATCTTTGGAATAGTGCTCCTGGAGCGCATTTTTTTAATTCTTTAGAACATTTCATTTCTTTTATTGATGTTTTTCCAGCAACAAAATACATGATAGTTTTTTGCTACAAAAAGGATGAACTAGTTGCTATTTTGCCACTTGTTTGGGGATATAGGTTCGGGATAAAAACTCTTTTATGTATAGACAGCTTTGGTGATTCCATTGATAGATCTTCATTGTGTATTAAGAAGCAAGACCCAGAAATCCTTAGATTTTTAATTGAAAGTGCTACAGAAAAGAAGAATAATATTTTTTTAGCTGAATTAGAGGAAAAGCATCTGAATTTATTTATGAGAAATAATATGAGTATAATTAAAAATTGTACTTTTGAATTTTCTTGTAAAAGTCTAAGAATAAATTTTGAAAAAGATCTGCTTGCTAGTATGAGTAAAAAAACTCGTAAAAAATTCAAAAAGAAGATCAAAAAAAGTGAAGATAGTATGACTTTTGAATTTCACAGAAAAGAAAATGCAGGAGATTTTCAAAAAATGATTGAAATAGAGCAAAAAAGCTGGAAAAGTAAGAAGGGGATTGCTATTTTTCAGAAAGATTCTGCTAGAAATATCTATCGTTCTTGGATAAAGAATAATAACAAAAATGTAGGAGTAGCTTTTTTGAAGAAAGATAACAAAGAAATTGCTTGTTTATTTGGAATGTTTGCTAATAAAACTTTTTTGATAACAAATATAGCTTTTGTATCTGAATTTTCTAAATTTACTCCAGGGAAAATCTTAATTTTTTATGTTCTAAGGTATCTACAAAAAAATGGATTCAATACAGTTGATTTTTCAGTTGGTGATAGTAAATGGAAAAGGGATTTCAGCAATCAAATTCTAAAGCAGTATGATTTTTATTTCTCAAAAAATTTATCAGTCTGTATTTGGTGGAAGAGTCTTTTGTTCATAAAGGGAATAATAAAGAGGATTACAAAACTAGGAAATTGTCCTAATGGATAATTCTCTAAGATTGCTTACTTGGTTTGCATGAAACTAGAAATCCAGCAGCTAATGGCCAAAATGACCATTGTAATGCGGTTGCTTCTAATATATTATCACCAAAACTGGCAGCATAAAGTCCTATTGTAAAACAAAAAAAGATTAAAACTAAAATTGAATATTCCGAAGAACTGTTTCTTGAAAAACCAAGGAAAAGTTTTTTTGATAATACGAAAAATATTCCAAGAAAAGCTATTATACCGAAAATACCATTTTCTAAAAGAATTTTCAGAAAGTCATTGTGAGGAGCGGTTGAGCCAAGAAATGAACCTCTTCTTATTTTGATTAATTCCTCTGACGTTCCTGTTCCATGGCCTAATATTGGAGCTTCTTTGATATATTCGAATGAATCTCTCCAAAGATTAAACCTCCAGGTAATAGAGCTATAAGGAGAAAGCGTTGTTATAGAATTTATTCTATCCTTGACAGGTCCTACTGTTAAATAAAGGCAGAAAAAGATTAATGTAGAAATGATGAGTAGTTTTCTTAGTTTTAGTATTCCAGCACTGATTATCATAAAGATAAATAAGATCCAAGCTCCTCGTGTATAAGTAAGAGCTAGAAGACCGGAATATGATAAAAATGCAAATCCATAAAGAAATTTTATTGAAGTATTTTTGTTTTTTAAAAACATTGCCAATGAAAGTGCAATTGAAAGTGTTAATGAAAAAGCAAATAGGTTTGGATGTGCGAAAGTTCCAAAAAGTCTGTTTGGAACATCTTGATATGACAAGGTTAATCCAGTATTGTTTACTAGTTGGTAAAGCGCGACAAGTGAAGGTATCACCATGGAAATGATGCTAATAAGAATGATTTGTAACAAATCATTCTTATTTCTGATAGTAATTGATCCTAATATAAACAATGAAAAGATGCTGATAAATCTTATTAACTCGGAAATACTAGCAGTTTTATTAAAAGAAATCAGCATACTCAAAGATAATACTACTAGAAACAAGATCCAATTTTTTAATAAAGGAATTTTTTTTAAAAGATTCTTTTTTTTTGCTGCAATCATAATAACCACCGGAATAAGTAATAATCCCAAAAGAGATGCTAGGTTTATTGATAAAGGGCCTATCTCAAAAATAGTTAAATTTGAAGAGAAATCTAATGTTGGGCGCAGAAGAATTATTGCAAAAAGACCCCATTTAGGGTTTATTAAAAGCACAAGAATTGTCAGAAAGAGTAATAAAAGGAGAAAATCTAAAAGAGGCGTCAAATTTAATAACGGTAAAAGAATTGCAAGGAGGGAGACAGCAAATATGGTTGCTATTGCCGATGATTGATTTTTAGTACTTTTATTTCTTGACATGAAGATTTCTGTATGATAGCATTAATAGCTTTATAATGGATTTATTGGCAGGTTCATAGGTATTTATTTGAAAAGATAGTCTAACACAGATATAAGCTCAAAGCAAGCTTAAAATGAGTTTTTAAATTAATTATAATTGAAAAATAATGAAGATTCTTGTTGCGAACAATAACTTCTTTCTTCGTGGAGGTGCAGAACGTGCTTTTTTTGATATGATTAATATTCTTGAAGAAAATGGACATGAGGTTGCCCATTTTTCAACAAAAACAAGTCAAGACTATAAGTCTCCGTGGAGTAAATATTTTGTTAAATACTATGAACTAAGTGATTCATCTAAGTTTAGTTTTATTCAGAAGGCTAGGATTGTTTCAAGAATTTGGTATAACTTTGAAACACGTAGAAAACTAAGACAGTTACTAAAAGACTTCAAGCCAGATGTGGCTCATTTACATAATATCTTTCACCATCTAAGTCCTTCTCTTATTGATGAACTTAAAGAGAATAATATTCCAATTGTTTGGACTTTGCATGACTATAAGGTCGTTAGTCCAAATTATGACCTAAGTGTTTCTGGCGAAGTTTGGGAAGGCAATATGGGAGGAAAAATTCACAAGTGCATCACGGATAAATGTGTTCACAATTCATATTTAAAAAGTGCGGTGTGTGTTGTTGAAGCACTTTTGCACAAAGTAAGAGGAACTTACAATAAAGTAGATTGCTATCTTTCCCCGAGTGATTTTTTGATAGGTAAATATGGAGAATTCGGATTTAAAAATAAAATAAAAAAGATTGTAAATCCAGTTTTAGTAGAGAAAATAGAGCTAGATGTTGAGCCGTGGAAGCTAGGAATAGGAGATAATAATAATGGCTTTATTCTATATTTTGGTAGATTGTCTTTGGAAAAAGGTGTTAGTGATTTAATCGAAGCTTATGCCGAATTAAATACAAATAAACCGCTTATTATTGCAGGGGATGGTTCACAAAAGGAGCATTTAGAGTTTTTAGTTAGAAAATTAAAATTAACTGGAAAAGTACGATTTCTTGGCAGACTTGAAAAAGAAAAACTTTTCCAAGTTATAAATAAAGCTAGTTTTATTGTTGTTCCTTCTAGGTGCTATGAAAATGCGCCATATGGAATGTTGGAGGCGATGGCACTTGGTAAGGCCGTAATCTCTTCAGGGCTTGGTGGTTTAAAGGAAATTGCACAAAACAGTAATGCTGGTATTTCCTTTGGTATGGGAGATAAAAACGATTTGCGTTCTAAAATGGAATATGCGATTGAAAACCCAGAAGAAATGGAACTAAGAGGTCAGAAAAATAGAAAATACATTGAAGAAGAATATAGCAAAGAAGTTTTTTATAAAAAAATAATTGATATATACCAAAAGATCATATAGAAAAAGACTGATTTTGAAAATAAATCCAAAGAGACGAAGAAATAAGAAAGAGAAACAAACCCATTATGAGAATAGCGTTTATAGGACAAAAAGGAATACCAACATCACAAGGAGGAGTTGAGAGGCATGTTGAGGAATTGACTACACGTTTAGTTCTTCGTGGTTGTGAGGTTCTTGTCTATACAAGACCAAGCTATGTTGATAAGAATTTAAGAAAGTATAAGGGTGTGGAATTGATTAGCTTACCATCAGTCTTTACAAAACATCTTGATGCAATTACACATACCTTTGTAGCTTGTCTGAATGTCAGAAAACAGAATGTCGATATAATACATTTCCATTCAATAGGTCCTTCATTCTTGATATGGTTTGCAAAGATAATAAATCCAAGAACTCCTATTATTGCGACATTTCACTCTCAATGCTATAGACATAAGAAATGGGGCATTTTTGCTAGATTTTCTTTAAAATTAGGGGAAAGAATTTGTTGTATTGCTTCAGATTCACTCGTTTTAGTTTCTAGAAATCTTAAACGAATGGTTCTTGATAAATATAAAAGAAACGGTGTTTATATACCTAATGGAGTTCCTAGTTATGAGACAGTGAATCTAAAATTAGCTAAAAAATGGGGATTAAGAAGAAAGGAATATATCTTGTTTGCAGGTAGATTGATGGAGAGTAAAGGGGTTCACTATCTAATAAAAGCTTTTAATTTGATTAGAACTAACAAAAAACTTGTTATTGCAGGTGATGAAATGTACACAAAGGGCTATAAAAATAAATTAGAAAAACTTGCATCTGGCAATGACAGGATAATTTTTACTGGAAATCTAGATGGAAATAGCCTTGAATTGGCAGAACTTTTTTCAAATGCATATTTATTTGTTCATCCATCTGAGATAGAAGGACTTTCAATTGCTCTTTTGGAAACAATGTCGTATGGAGTTCCTGCATTAGTCTCAGATATTCCTGAGAATGTTGAAGTAATTCAAAAGGCAGGGTTTACATTTAAGAATAAGAATACTAGCGATTTGAGAAATAAGCTAGAGCGTTTACTAAGAGACCCTATAAATGTTAGGAAAAAAGCTCAAGAAGGAAGAGCTAGAGTAAAAGAACATTATAGCTGGGAAGCTGTTAGTTCGGAGATATTGGATTTATATAAGGCTGAATTAAAAAATCATCAGTCTAATAAAAAGTTTCCTCGAACAAAGTATTTTATAGAGGTTCTTAAAAGAAATCTTTAGTTAATATGAAAAGTATAATCAAAAAATTTAAGGAGTATTTTTGGAAAGAGCATTGGAATATTGCTGTTTTTAAGGGTAATATCTCTGATTTTGTTGAGGGGAAAATCAAGCAAAAAGACCTAAACTGGTTGTTTGGGGATAAAGAAAATGGTTTCTGTGCTGATCCTTTTTTGATTGAATATGAAGATAAAATCTTTTTGTTTTTTGAAGAATTTGAATACAAAAAGCAAAAAGGTAGAATAATGGTATCAGAATTGACAGAGTCTTCTGATGGAAAGATAAATGCAGGAGAAAAAATGATTGTTTATGATTACGAGAAACATCTTTCTTATCCTTTTGTTTTTGTTTACAATGAAGTTGTCTACATGATTCCAGAAACTTCTAGTGAAAATGAGATTGCTCTTTATAAAGCTACTAATTTTCCTCTGAAATGGGAAAAAGAAAAAGTTTTAATTCCAAATTTTGCGGGAATAGATACGACCCTTCATTTTTCTCAAAATAAGTGGTGGATATTTTGTTCTAATGATAAGATTGGGTGTAACGAAAGTCTTTATATCTTCTATGCAGATGATTTATTTGGCAAGTGGGAAAGTCACAATCACAATCCAGTGAAGTTGGATCTTGGCAATTCTCGTATGGCAGGTCCAATATTTTGTTGGGGGAATAAAATTGTTAGACCAGCTCAAAATTGCAAAGAAACCTATGGTAAAGAAATAGTTCTAAATGAGATAAAGAAAATTTCTACAGAAGATTTTGATGAAGAGGCTCTTGGAGCTTTTGCAATTAACGATAAATCTTTATATTCAAAAGGAATGCATACCATTTCATCAAGTGAAAATTTTGTTGCGATTGATGCAAAAAAATTTTTTGGAGCTAGAAAATATCTAGATGTAATCAACTGGAAACGTAAAGCTATTTTTACTAAGTTAAGGCAAGTGTTCCAAAAAGACTCGCAACTTGATATAATTTAGATGGTAAGATAAATTAATGAAAAAAAGAAAAAATAAAAAGGTTTTAAAAAACAAGATTGATTCTTGGGCTAAAGCATTTCTTGTTTGGCTTAGAAAAAACCATGATCGGTTTCTTCTTTGTTTTGTTGTTGTGATAATTGCAAATGTCTCATTTATGACTTTTGTTCGTGGGCACGATTCAATTGCTGAACTTTTTTCTGTAAGTAAGGGTTTGTTGGAAAACAAAATAAGGAATGAGAATATTGATCACTTTGTTTTTACTAGAAAAATAGTTAAGGGAGTTATTGTGAGAATTGATACAATTGAAGATGAGCTTGGGTGGCCTAATGACGATGTTTGGTTAACCGGTCAAGAGAGACTTGATTTGATAGATCAATTGCAACGACTGGATGAACTTTCCTATGAACTAGAGTGGGCTGCCAATGAATATTTTTCTGATTATTCAATTCAATATTATCCGTATTCAACTGGAAATCTTTCACACTATATTTACGAAACTAGGCATTTAAAAAAAGCCATTGATCGCTTTGTTCGTGTTTCGGAAACTTCAATATTAATCGACTCTTTCAATAGAAGGCAAGTTCAGGTTATCGATAGTGAACTAAGAGAGATTCGAGCTTATCTTGAGAATCTAGAAAAGTTTGAAGGAAATCTAATATTATTAAATGGTGATTGTTCAGGTAAGCACAATCATGATGAATTAGATTCAGATTAAAAAGGGTATTTAGCAAAAACAAAAAGATGAAAATAGGTATTAATGCTTCTTTTATAAGAAAACAAGATTCTGGTATTGGCCAGGTTAGTTTGAATTTCATCAAGACTTTGGTTGAGCAAATAGAAAAAAATGCAGACTTTTATAGTGAAATAGAAGCGTTTTTATATTTAGAAAATGATATAGAAATTGAACTTACGGGGAATATTACTAAAAAAGTGATTAGCTCATTCTATAAAAGAGACGATTTAGTACGAAAAGTGTTTTGGGAAAAAGTGCTATTGCCTAAACAAATCAAGAATGATGGGTGTGATATTCTTTTCTCTCTCTATCAAAGTCCAACAATAATAAAGGGAGTCAAACATGTTATGTTGGTACACGATACAGTTTGGAAGATATTTCCTCAATACCTTAATAATTCGCGTAAGAAAATATATTATAAATTAGTTGATAAAGGAATTCGTAAAGCCAATAGGATTATCACGATTTCACAAAATTCAAAGAGTGATATAATTAGATTTTTTGATGTGAGTAAAGAGAATATTTCTGTATTTCCAATAGATTGTGATCATATTTTTAAAAAAAGGATTTACGATAAAAGAAAGAAAGATGTTTTGGATAGATTTAAGCTTACTGAGGGAGGATATATTTTTTATGTAGGCGGATTTGATAATAGGAAAAACGTAGATGCTTTGTTGAGAGCATATGGAATTTTATATACACGACACAACGGGAAGATAGAAATGCCAAAATTGATTTTGGCTGGTTCTTTTCATTCAAATCTAATTCCTTTGGTGATAGATATCCCCAATATTGCAGAAGAGGTAATGTTAAAAGGTGGTATTCCTAGGGGTTATATCAAGTCAATAGGCTTTGTTTCGCAGGAAGATTTGCCATATATATATTTAGGAGCTAAGTTATTTTGTTATCCATCTTTGTATGAAGGTTTTGGTTTGCCAATTCTAGAAGCGATGAGTGTTGGTTGTCCGATAGTAACATCTAATGTTTCTTCTATTCCGGAAATTGCAAATGACAAGGAAGCCGTGTTGGTTGATTCTAAGAATGATGAAAAAATTGTCGAAGGTATGTTAAAAGTTATACATTCAGAAGAGTTTACTAATGATATGGTGAAGAATGCTAAAGTGAAATCTAGAAAGTTTAACTGGGGAAAGTTTACAAGAAAAACAATGAAATTATTAATGAAACAGTAAATGAATTTTAAACAATATTTAGCGACATTACTTAGTGGACTCTTTGTCAGCATAGGGCTAATTCTATGGAATACATTTGGTGATGGTTTTATAAACTATCCAATTTTTATTTTTTTTGCAATAAGCACATTCTTTTTTTCAGTTAAATTTCCAAGGAGAACCTTTCTAGTTTTTGTTATGTTTTTGGCACTTGAAAATATTGTTATAACACCCAAAGAGTTTCCTTTTAGCTTGCGACCTTTTCAATTGATTGGGGCAATTTTATTCCTGACTACTTTTCTTCTTGGTTTTAAGCAGAAAGCAAAACATTATATTCTTGGGACAAGGAATCTTTTAACTAAAAAGAAAAAAGCTGTTTGTGAACTAACATTTTTTGATAAGTTGATTTTTGTTTTACCAATATTTGCTTTATTGGGAACATTTAATGCACCTAATCGGGCATTGTCTTTGAAACTGGCAATCATTTTCTTTTCTTTTATTATCTTGTATTGGTTAATCAGGAGTTTCGTGAAGAGTAGAGAAGAGATTGTTGAGACTTTGTTGTTCTTTGTTTTTGGCTCTGTTCCAGTGATTTTCTGGAGCTTCTATCAAGCATTCGCAAAGCTTATAGGATGGGTGGATTTCCAAGTTTTTACTGCAAGAGTTAATGGGACATTTACAGAACCTGATTGGTTGGGAGTATATCTAGTATTAATGTTGGCAATATTACTCTGGTTTAGGCATTTGGCAAAACCAGACAAAAGTGACCTAATGGTTGCTGGTTTTGGTGTATCTAGGATCTTTGGTTTTTTTGTTAATCTTTATTTTATCGTTGCATTTTCAGTACTCATTCTAACTGTTTCAAGAAGTGCGTGGCTTGGTGTCTTTGCTGTCTATATCATGTATCTTCTAATACTTTTAGCAGATAAATTCTTCCATAAAACTTTTTCATTTGTTCAGATTTTGAAAAATGTTCTAGTTTTAGGGCTACTTAGTTCTTTAGCTGTTTTTGTTGTTGGTTTTACTGGTCTATCAACGTTCCATTTTGGCAATAGAGCCGCCAGTTCAATAAGTGGGCAACAATTAATCACAATCAGTTGTGAGAGAAACACTGAACTCCCATATGAGATTAGAACAATGGATGAATTGGATATTTTTGGTTGCAGGCACATAGATTTAGAAGAGGTCAAAAGAGAGAAAATGAACAAGATGTTCGTGACAACCATCATGAGACCAGATCCCAATATCAGCATCAGAAAAGAAATCTATGCAAAAACCTTCAAGGAGACCAAGAAACATCTATTTTTGGGTCAAGGACTTGGAAGTGCAGCATCTTTTCTTGGAACAGATGACCATGGAAGCGGTCTAAACACCTCCAATATAGTGCTTGAAATCCTTCTATCAATGGGAATTTTTGCAGCAATTTTCTCAATATTCATTATCGGAAAACTCATATCCTGGTCTTTGGCTAGAGTTTATAATGTGAAAAACCACATCTTTTCTTCACTTATATTACTATCAGGAGTTGCCATTATTATTCCCAACATGTTCAATGCAGGGCTTTTGATGGGAATGTTCTGGTTTTGGTTGGCAATAGTTGTTTGTATTTATGAGTTTGTTAGAAATGAAAAATAGGGACATATGTTTGCGTGTTCTAGCTATTGCTTTTTTGCAACAATGAGGTACAATTGGATTTGTTATGTAGAGTTATTTAGTGACACGATACATTCCATGGGGGCGTAGCTCAGCTGGTTAGAGCGATTGCCTGTCACGCAATAGGTCGCCGGTTCGAGTCCGGTCGTCCCCGCATTTTCCTAAAAACACCTTATATAAGGTGTTTTTTGTTGTTTAAATTGCAAAGATGAGATGATTTAGTTTTTGTTTTCTAATGAGTTTGTTTTGGTTATTAAAAAAAGATAGAATTCCGACCTCTTTAAAAGGGTTATAATTTGACAAAAACGCTTTTTTTTTGTTACAGTTGAATGAATATGTAAAATAACGAAGAAAATACTATTCAAAAGGGTATTTTTTGTTAGAATGAATATATAAGTCTTAGATTTAAAATATGAAGGAAATAATTTCACAAAAGAATGTTCTAGTGTTGTTTATGGCGATTGCTGTTTTTGGTTTGGTTTTTGGTATGTTTAGATATTACGAGAATAATAGAAACAAGGAAACAATTGTTGATTTGGGAAATGGTTGGAAATCATATTTGCATGAAGATTTTGGAATTACTGTGAAAATTCCAAGTGATGCGGAGCTAGAATCCAGGGTAATAGGAGACAAAAAAAATGTTTCCATGATGTTATTTTCTGAAGGCAGTATCAATGCAATTACAAGACATGATGATTTTGGCAGAGGTAAGAGTACGATGGAACAAAGACTGAAAGGAGAAAGAAGAAGAGTGTTGGAGCTAAATAAAGACAAAGAAATTAAAAAAGACAGTCTTCAATGGAAAAAATATACAAAAGAGACAAAAATTCAGGATAAAGTTGCCTTTGTTAGTTTTGAAAATGGAAATAATGATGTGAATGACTACAGTGAAAATAAAACACCTTTTTTTATAAATGAAATCTCAATACCAGGAAAAACAGCTTCTTATTATATAGGAATTGGATGGAATCAAGACTACACAGACAAATTATATGAAAAATACCCAGATATAGACAAATGGGGATTTTCTGAAGAAGAAGTTGAAAAAAGGATGCAAGCCCATATAGACATTATTGATGACCTTATAATTTCAGTAGATAATTTTTAGAATTATTTTTCTTGAGGTTCTCTATATAAAAACATAGAGAACTAATTGGAAATGTAATAGTGTATTTTCATGCTCAATATTTGAGTATAAGAGTTTTTTGAAAATTCAAAAAAGGAGATGTGGTTATGTTGAGAGCAATAATTATTTTTACGATGATTTGTTTTTTTGGGTCTTTAGCACAAGCAAAAGTGATTTTTGTAGGTGCACACGGAGGATTGGGTTCGTATTTTAATATTTGGGAGGATAGTGATGACTATAATCCGTTGAATGCAAAAAGATTTATCCATGGGAAGCTAAAAGATGTTGAGATTTTAAAAACCGACAGCTTTGATAAGGTACGAGATGAAGTGTCAATTGAAAAAGAGGGTGGACACGGAGTAGATGCTTCAATAGCTTTTGTACGAATCAACTCTAATGCAGATATGAATGCGCGTGTTTCTCGCGAAACAGCAAAGACCTCAGATATGAAAGACTATATTGTTGGAAAATATGAGGATGGGGACTTTGTTTTTCTGGTGGGATATAGTGCAGGTGGAAAATTTGTAATAAATCTTGCCGATAATCTTGAAGGTGCAGGGAAAAATGGAACAGATATTCCAGTTCATTTTTTAGGAATGATTGATCCAATAGTTGGTTTCAATATTACTATCCCTAAAAATGTAGCAAATGCTGAATTATATATTCAGGATGCAACATACTTTGAACTACCGGGCTTCCCTTTCTTTCTTCATGGAAGGTTTACGGAATATTACTCATTCACTATTTCTGGTGACGATGTCACTCATTATTCCATTGACAATCAGGAACGTGTCTGGGGTGGCTTAGGTAGTAGTATGCTTGCCGTAATGGGTGAACATCCCAATGAAGAGCCTAAGTCTGATGATGTGTCAGTCGAAGAAGGTAACTCAATCAAGTCATTTGTAGATAAAGATGGAGAAGGATTTGAACCTGTTGACAATGATGAAGATGGTTATTTCACAAGCGAAAACAATGGTTTTCCTGCAGATTGCAACGACAACGATTCCACTATTCACCCGAATAGTTCCGATCCTTGCAAGGATTGTAACGACGCAACAATTTGTGCTTCAGGTGATTCAAACCAAAACGAAGACACCGAAGAAACCCAAGACTCCGACTCAGATCTCCACATCAAGGATTTCCATCTTTCAGTCTACGGTACAGACGACTGGGAACACAGAGTGGAAAAACAACTCTATCCTGGACAATCCTTCCAGATTGAAGGAGAAGTCAGAATAGAAAATGACTCTGGATCATATGCCGAAGACATCGACTCTGACTACCGAGTAGATCACGGAAAGAATTTCGACATAGACGATACCAAGATAGACGAAGACAATCTGTTCGATCTCGATCCACACGAAACAGTAACCAAAAAGATGGGAAAAA